>Ga0070741_10001003_pt1 | contig 92007 bp, 76 predicted proteins | sample Coa_R1_4_FD_66440 | JGI IMG/M metagenome (GOLD analysis project Ga0070741, IMG submission 66440) | Surface soil microbial communities from Centralia Pennsylvania, which are recovering from an underground coalmine fire - Coalmine... | ecosystem: Environmental > Terrestrial > Soil > Unclassified ...
CGCGTTCGTGGTGGCGGCGTTCGTCGTCGACCGGCCGCTCGTCGTGCTGCCGCTCACCGCCGCCGTGGTAGCACTCCTCGGGCCGGCGGGCGGTCTCCCGAACGTCCGGCGGCTCCGCGTGATGTTCATCCTGGTCTTCGTGTTCACCGTCGTCGTGTGGACGTTCTTTTATCGCACGGTCGCGGTCGCGACGTACGAGGGGTTCGTCTACGGCCTCTCGACCGCGATGCGCCTCGATACCTTCCTCGCCGCGGGGATCCTGTTCCTCACGGTCACACGCGTCGAGGAGGTCGCGTACGCGCTCGGGCGCCTCGGGGTGCCGTACCCGGTCGGCTTCACGCTGACGCTCGCGTTCCGGCTGGTCCCGGTCTTTTTCGACGCGGCGCTGGCGGTGCTCCAGGCGCAGCGCTGCCGCGGGCTCGAGCTCGCGCGCGGCGGCATCGTCCAGCGGCTCCGCCGCTTCGTGCCGATCCTCGTGCCGGTCCTGATCGGCGCGCTCCGCCGCGCCGACCGGATGGCGATGGCGCTCGAGCTGCGTGGCTTCAACTCGGGACGGCCGCGGACGACGTACCTGCGCGCGCGCGCCGGATCGAGCGATGTCGTTGCGGGCATGCTGATGGTGCTGACGGCCGGCGTCTACGTCGGGCTCTGGATGTCGGGCGTCGGCACGCTGGCCGCAACGGCCGGGCACTGAGCGCCGCTCATTCGAGCGGGATCCCCGTGACGTGGCGGCGAAATGCGTCGCGCGCCCGGAGCCGTTCGTACCAGGCTTCGAGATACGGCAGCGGCGGCCGCCCCACGTCGAGCGCGTGATATCGGTAGCACAGCGTGCCGACCGGAATGTCGCCCATCGTGAGCTCGTCGCCGGCGACGAATCGCCGGTTCGCGAGGTGGCCGTCGAGCCGCGCCCAGAGTTCCTTCAGGTTCGACACCGCGGCGTCGATCCGCGCCTGATCACGCTCCGCGGGCGGCGTCCGGACGAGGCCCCAGAAGATCGTCGACATGTCGGCGTGGAGCGTCGTCTGCTGCCAGTCCATCCATTGATCGGCGACCCCGCGGACGCCGACGTCCGTGGGCCAGAGGCCGCCGGCTCCGAACTTGGCGGCGAGGTAGCGGACGATCACGTTCGACTCCCAGAGGACGACGTCGCCGTCGCGGAGCGTCGGGATGCGACGGTTCGGGTTCATCGCGCCGTACGCCGGCGTGTCGAGACCGCCGTGCGCGCGGCCCACGTCGATGCGCTCGTGCTCGAGTCCGAGCTCGCCGACCGCCCACATCACCTTCTGGACGTTCGACGACGTGGTCCGGCCCCAGATCGTCAGCATGCTTCCCTCCCGACCGTCGACTCTGCCATGGTGAGCGACCGCGTACCACGGGACTCCGAGGAGAAGCGCGAATGGACGAACGGATCGAGCGCCAGCGGACGATCGTGGCCGAGCGCCTCGCGCTCGAGAACGCGCACCAATGGGACGCGGTCGCCGCGTCGTTCACCGCGGCGGCGCCGAGCTTCGAGCTGAAGCCCGCGGGCGCCACGCTCGAATGCGAGAGGGTCTACTTCGACAACGCCGGGGTGTTCGCGGAGATGCGCGGTGAGCTCACCGTGTGATGAGCGCGCAAACGACCGCAGGGCTGCCCGAGCACGTCCGCCGGAATCGCGCCCTCTGGGACGACTGGGCCGCGCGGTACGCCGCCGCCGGCGAGGAAGCCTGGACACGCGACACGCCCGTCTGGGGCATCTGGGGCGTTCCCGAGTCGGAGCTGCACGTGTTGCCCGACGACGTCGCCGGGAAGGACGTCATCGAGCTCGGCTGCGGCACGGCATACGTCTCGGCGTGGCTCGCACGCCGCGGCGCGCGCGTCGTCGCGATCGACAACTCGGAGGCGCAGCTCGCGACGGCGCGCCGCCTCCAGCGTCGACACGGCGTCGACTTCCCGCTCCTCCACGGCAATGCCGAAACGGTGCCGTACCCCGACGCGAGCTTCGACCTCGCGATCTCCGAGTATGGCGCGTCGCTCTGGGCCGACCCGCATCGCTGGGTCCCGGAAGCGGCGCGTCTGCTCCGTCCGGGCGGGCGGCTCGTGTTCCTCGTGAACTCCTATCTAATGATCCTCTGCATGCCGGCCGAGGAGGACGTCGCGGCGACGGATCGCCTGCTCCGACCCGGGTTCGGTCTCCACCGCGTCGAGTATCCCGGCGATCCGGGCGTCGAGTTCCATCTCTCGCACGCCGAGTGGATCCGCCTCCTGCGACGGTCCGGGTTTGAGGTCGACGACCTGATCGAGGTGCGTCCCGGCCCCGACGCGACGACCCGCTATCCGTTCGTCACGCACGAGTGGGCGCGGCGGTGGCCGTGTGAGGAGGTTTGGAAGGCGCGGCGTCGCGCGACGTGACCGGCACGTTCGACGAGTCACCATGGCGATCCGTATCGTCCGCCTCGGCACCCCCCGCGCGCGCGCGGAAGGGCTCCGCATCGGGACCGTCCGCCGTCCGCCGCGTGGCGTCGCAAAGAAGGACTACGCCCGGCGGGACTACTTCGACGTCTGGCTGCCCGAGCTGTCGCCGAGTGCGCCGCTCGTTTCCTTCGCGCTCTCCGAGCCGTTCACCGCGCGCCGCTGGACGGCGTATGCCCGTCGCTATCGGCGCGAGATGCAGGCACCGTCGGCGCGCCACCTGATCGCCTTGCTCGCGGCGCTCTCGGCGCGAACGAACTTCGCGATCGGCTGCTACTGCGAGGACGCGTCCCACTGTCACCGGTCGCTGCTCCGCGAGCTCCTCGCGGAGGCGGGGGCGACGATCGCCTAGCAGCGCACCTCGCGAAACGAGAGACCAGAAGTCTTGGGTCGCGCTCCTTACGGCTCCTCCGCCTCGCCCGCGGGACAGCAGCGGTATTCCTGCGACTTCTCGAGGATCTCGATCTTTCGTGCCAGGAGCTTGTTCTCGAGCTCGAGGCGCTCGAGCTCCAGCGCCGTCCGCTTCTTCAGCTCCGGCTCGCAGATGCTGCAATCGTCGAGGCAGCCCTTGACGACGACGCCGGCCGTCGGGATGGACGTCCGGCGTTCGTAGCCGATCTCTTCCCGGATTCTTCGCGACGCTTGCCCGCCCGGCTTGTCGATCAGTCCTTCGCTCACGAGACGTTCGTCGACGAAGTGGAGCGCCTGTTGCCGGAGCGCATCGGACAACGGGGGCGTCGCGCCGAGCTCTTCCGCCGGCAGGAAGCTCGCGACCGCGGCGAGCCGGGAGACGGGGTTCCCGCCAACCGGCACGCGGGCGAGGGCTTGGTAGTGCAGGTCCGCCTCGGCGCTGCGGTCGAGGACCTCGACCCGTTTGTCGTTGGTCGCCGGCACCTCCTGCGGGACCGTCGCGACCTGGCCCGTGGGGCGGAACGGATTCCGCGGAATCGGCGTGGGCGCGATCGGGTCGAGCACGCGCCGCTCGATCGAGACGAGCTCGAACGTGACCGTCTCGGTCTTGTTGATCCGGTAGAAGAGGAACGTCACGGCGTGGCACAGGTTCGGGTTGCGGAACTCGCGCGAGGACGACTCGAAGTGGTCCTCCGACTCGCCCTCCGTGTGCGTCCGCGACGACACCTCGCCGATCGAGAGGGAGTGTGCCTTCCGGGTCGCCTCGACGGAGAGATTGTCGGACATCTCGGCGTGGGCGCGATGCTCGCGAAGCCAGTCGTGCGTCGACGACGCGCTGTGGCTCCCGCGCGCGTTCGCGTCGGCGCTCGCCGAGAAGAACCCGAGCGAGCCGCTCGCGTCCCCGTGGAAGTCCCATTTCCCCTGGTCGGCGTACTTGTCGTTGCCGCGGTCGACGACGTTCTCGTCCGTCATGAACGCGCGCAGCGACCGCAGCCGGTACTGCTCCTCGCTGATCTGCTCGCTGCGATAGCTGAGGTTGCTCGCGCTGTCGAAGCTGAAACGGCTGCGACGGTCCGTCGTCGCGAGCCGGACCTTCTCGCCGGGGAGGAGCGTCGTGCTGTAGGCGATCTCGCCGAGGGCGAGCGGGCCCGGACAGCGCGTGAAGCGCGTATGGATGATGACCTCGACCTTGAGTGGCACGTCGCCGGGGCCGCGCACGTCGGTTGGGAAGATCAGGTGCCGGCGCGTGTCGATCACGTCGCAGATCGGCTCGGTGTCGAGCTCGGGACAGCAGGGGATGTCCTTGTACTTCGTCAGCGGGTGCTCGGTCGGCATGGCGTCGGTCCTTTCGTTCGTTGGCGTCCTCGAGCACGGAGGGAGAGCAAGGGCCGTGCCGGCGCGGGCACCCTAGATAGATGAGCAATGGACCGGCGGGCCCGACGAACGGGTGTCCACTCGTACGGAGGCGTGTCCAGTGTGCGCGACAGGGATCCTCCCGGAGGCCGCTGCCGCTGCGGTTAGCTTGACACCCGCGTCGCGAACGCTAGCATTGCCACCCTTGAGCGGTACCAACGGCACCCGTCGCCGAGTCGCTGTGACCGGGCTCGGACTCGTGACGCCTGTCGGCATCGGTGTCGAGGCGAACTGGGAGGCGCTGGTCGCCGGCCGCTCCGGCGTCGGACCGATCACGCGCTTCGACGCCTCGACGCTGCCGGCGCGCATCGCGGGCGAGGTCCGCGACTTCGACCCCGAGCGCTTCATCGAGCGCAAGGACTGGAAGAAGATGGACATCTTCATCCAGTACGCGGTCAGCGCCGCCGCGCTCGCGGTCGAGGACGCCTCGCTTCCGTTGCCGCTCGCCGCCCCCGAACGGACCGGCGTCATCGTCGGCGTCGGCATGGGCGGCATCACCACCGTCGAGGAGACGTTCCAGCACCTCGCGAGCCAGAACCTCCGCCGGGTCTCGCCCTTCCTCATCCCGCGGATCATCCCGAACATGGCGTCGGGCCAGATCGCGCTCCGCTTCGGCGCCCGCGGCCCGAACTACGCGACGACGAGTGCGTGTGCGTCGGGCGCACATGCCGTCGGGGAGGCGGTCGTGCTGATCCGGGACGGGCGGCAGGACGTCATGCTCGCCGGCGGCGCCGAGGCGCCGATCTGTCTCCTCGGCGTCGGCGGGTTCAGCGCGATGCGCGCCCTCGCGACCAATTTCAACGAGGAGCCCCAGCGCGCGAGCCGGCCGTTCGACGTGAAGCGCGACGGCTTCGTGATCGCCGAGGGTGCCGGCGTCCTCGTGCTCGAGGAGCTCGAGCACGCGCGCCGCCGCGGCGCCCGCGTCTACGCCGAGGTGCTCGGATACGGCGCCACCTGCGACGCGTACCACATGACGCAGCCGGCGCCGGAAGGCGCGGGCGCGGCCGAGTGCATGGCGCGCGCGCTCGACGACGCCGGGATCGCGCCGACGGCGGTCGGCTACATCAACGCGCACGGGACCGGCACGCCGTTCAACGACCAGGCGGAGACGCTCGCGGTGAAGCGCGTCTTCGGCGAGCACGCGCCGCGGCTCGCGATCAGCTCGACGAAGTCGATGACGGGTCATCTCCTCGGCGCGGCCGGCACGATCGAGTCCGCCTACACCGTCCTCGCGCTGTCGCGCGGCGTCCTCCCGCCGACGATCAACCTGGAGCAGCCCGACACCGTGTGCGACCTCGACTACGTCCCGCACGTCTCGCGTCGGGTCGCCGTCGATGCCGCGCTCTCGAACTCCTTCGGCTTCGGCGGCACGAACGCGGTCCTCGTCTTCGGCCGCGCCGACTGACCGATGCCGGCCTCGCTCCTCGAGCGGCGGCTGCATTTCGTCGTCGGCAAGGGCGGCGTCGGGAAGACGACGGTCGCCGCGGCGCTCGCGGCGATGTTCGCGCGCCGCGGGCACAAGACCCTCGCGGTCGAGATGGACGTCGGCGGCCGGCTCGCCGCGACGCTGGCCGGCGCCCCGGAGCTCGGTGGGCGGCTCCAGCTCCTGACCGTCGACGGGCGGACGGCGCTCGAGGAGTACCTCGGGCTCATCATCCCGGTGAAGCGGCTCCTCTCGACGATCTTCTCGAGCAAAGTCTACCAGTACTTCGTCGCCGCGGCCCCCGGGCTGAAGGAGCTGATGACCGTCGGGAAGATCTGGTACGAGGCGACGCGTCATGACGGTGGGCGCCCCGCGTGGGATGCGATCGTCGTCGACGCGCCCGCGACCGGGCACAGCCTCCAGTACCTCCGGATGCCGCAGGCGGCGCGCGAGACGTTCGGCGTCGGGCTCGTGCAGCGCGAGGCGACGCGGATCGTGGAGCTCCTCCGCGATCCCGCGACGACCGCGGTCCACCTGGTGACGCTCGCCGAGGAGATGCCGGTCGCGGAGACCCTCGAGACGCGCGCCCAGCTCCTCGACACGCTCCGCCTGCCGCTCGGCTGGGTGATCGTGAACCGGCTTCATCGCCGTCGGTTCGCGCCCGCCGTCCTCGCTCGCCTGCGCGCGCGCGTCGCGGCGGCGCCGACCGCGGAGCGTGGGCTCCTCGCGTGCGTCGCCGAGCGTGCGGTCGAGGAGAGCGGCTGGGCCGAGATCAACGCGACGAACGTCGCGCGGCTGCGCGCCGAGCTCGGCGACGCCCTCCTCGTCGAGCTGCCGTTCCTCTTCGTCGAGGAGTTCGGTGCGGGAGAGGTCGCGCATCTCTCGGAGCTCCTCGAGGCGGCCGTCGCGGAGACGGCGAGGACCGCGACCGCACCGCGGCGACGGTCGAAGCGCTGATGACGCTCCGGGACGTCGTCGCGAAGCATCGGATCGTCATCTCGGCGGGCAGCGGGGGTGTTGGGAAGACGACCGTCGCGGCGTCGATCGGGCTCTGGGGCGCGCTCGCGGGTCGGCGCGCGGTCGTCATCACGATCGATCCGGCGCGCCGGCTCGCCACCTCGCTCGGGCTCGAAGCGCTCGGCAGCGAAGCGCGCGAGATCCCGGCGGCGTACTTCGACGCGCAGCACGTGGGACCGGTCCGCGGCAGCCTCGCCGCGATGATGCTCGACCAGAAGGGCGCGTGGGACGCCCTCGTCGAGCGCCACGCGCCGCCCGACGCGCGCGAGCGGATACTGAAGAACCCGTTCTACCAGCACCTCTCGCAGACGTTCGCCGGCTCGCAGGAGTACATGGCGATCGAGCAGCTCTGCGTCCTCGCCGACAGCCGCGAATACGACCTGATCGTCGTCGACACGCCGCCGACGCGCCACGCGCTCGACTTCCTCGAGGCGCCGCGGCGGATCGGCGACTTCCTCGATCGGAAGGTCGTCCGCTGGTTCGTCCGCCCGTACTTCTCCGCCGGCTGGTCGGCGCTCCGCGCGATGAACCGGACCGCCGGCTTCCTCCTCCGGCGCCTCGAGCAGGCGACCGGCATCTCGGCGCTCGCGGAGATCTCCGACTTCTTCTCGAGCATGAGCGGTCTCTTCGAGAACTTCCAGCCGCGCGTCGAGCGCGCGTACAAGGTACTCCGCGGCGCCGAGACCGCCTTCGTCCTCGTCACCGGCCCGGAGGAGCAGGTCCTCGGCGACGCCGAGTATCTCTCGACGAAGATGGCGGCGCTCCGCATGCCGCTGAAGGGCGTCGTGTTCAACCGCGTCCACCGCGAATACCGTCCGGCCGGGCGCCGCGGCGCTCGCGGCGACGAGATGGGCCCCGAGGACGTCGACCAGGTCGCGAAGTCGCTCGGTACGGCGCTCGGCGACGGCGACGCGGACGAGCTCGCCGCGAACTTCGTCGCGTACCAGGCGCTCGCGCGCGGCGAGTCGCTACGGCTCGAGCAGTTCCGCGGCGGACTGCCGCGCGGCGTGCCGGTCGCGCTCGTCCCGAACTTCGCTCGCGACGTGCACGACCTCGCGAGCCTCGCCGAGATGCACGCTCACCTGTTCGGCGCCGCCAAGGCGGCGGCCTGAGTCGCCGGCGCGACGGTGACCGCCCGCTGCACCCGCTCGCCCGGCGCCTCGTACGTGCCCCAGCGACGGCACGACGGACAGTAGCCTGTCCACGAGTCCGCGGGATGGCCGCACGCCATGCACCGGAAGGGTCCCGCGAGGCCGAGGTCCGTGCCGTAGGCGCGGGCATAGGTGTCGGCGGCGAGGCTGTGGTTCCCGCGCCGGCGATGGACCTCGCCCCACAGTGCATGCGCGATCGGCTGGCCGGCGAGTGACGCCGGAAGCGCCTCCAGGATTTCCGCCGCCTGATCGAGCGCGCCGCGGGCGATCGCGGAGCGTGCGAACATGAACGCGACGGCGGGGTTTTCCGGATGCCGGCGCTGGAGGCGGCGGTAGACCCGCGCCATCCGATCGGGCTTTCCCTCGCTCGCGGTGAGGCGTTCGAGCCGCTCGAGCAGCGCGACCGCCGGTCGATGGCGCGCGCCGCGCTCCCAGAGCCGCCGCGCGGTGAGCGAACGTCCGGCGCGCACGAAGAAATCGCCGGCGCTCACCCATGCCGGCACGAACGTGGGGTCCTCGCGCGCGATCCCGAGCAGGACGCGCGCGGCGCGGAGCGCGTCGCGTTCCGCGAGCGCCGCCTGGTAGCGGAGACCGCGCATCATCTGCTCCTCGCGTGCGAGCGTCACCGCGTCGTGCGTGCGGAGGAGGATCTGGCCCTGCAGCTCGAGCGCTTCGGACCAACGTCCGGCGGCGGCGTAGACGTCCCGCAGCCGCCGCGCGAGACGGGGGCTGTCCGGCTGGCCGACGCGCGCGCGCTCGAGCGCGTCCGCTGCGCCGCGGAGGTCGCCGCTGCGCTCGGCGGCCTCGGCGAGCAGGTCGAGGAGACGGGGCGCGAGGCCGACGCGGTGGATGCCCGCGTCGAGGATCTTCCGCGCGCCGGCGCCGTCGCCTTCGGCGAGGTGCGTCTCGGCGAGCAGGACGAGCCGGCCGACGTCCGTCGGCACGTCGTCCTCGCCGCGGAGAAGCTCCGTCCGCGCCTGCGCGTAGTCACCCGACCAGGCGAGGTGTTGCGCGCGTGCGACGGCTTCGGCGCGTCGCGTTTCCCGGCGCGCGGCGCGATCCGCGCGCCAGCTCCGCCAGCCGCGCGCGCCGGCCCGCACCGCCGCGATTGCGGCGACCACGACACCGCCCGCCGCGAACGCGGCAAGGAGCGCGCCGGCGAGCGGCCACGTCATCGTGCGCTCGGGCGTGAGCCGCACGACGACCGGCTCGGGATTCAGGAAGAGGAGATAGCCCGCCGCGATGACGAGGAGCGCGGCGACGATCGCTCCGAGCCAGCGCGTCATCGACGACGCGCCGTCAGCGCCCCTCGGTGCCCGTCTTCTGGCTGCGCGCCTGGCTCTGGAACGGCTCGGGGAGCTCGACGCGCGTCGCGCGTACCCACAGGCGCTCGAGGTCGTAGAACTCGCGGACCGGCACGTAGAAGACGTGGACGACGACGTCGCCGTAGTCCATCAGCACCCATTGTCCGTGCGGCAGGCCCTCGACGGAGAGCGGGCGCTCTCCCTTCGCACGGAGCGCGTCCTCGACGCCGTCGGCGATCGCCTGCACCTGCGTGTCGGAGCGGCCGCTGCAGATCACGAAGTAGTCGGCGATCGAGGAGACGCGGCCGGTCTCCAGGACGACGAGGTCGTACGCCTTGCGATCGAGGGCTGCGCGGGTGCATTCCAGCGCCCGCTCCCAGCCGCCCAGGCGGGTCAACGCGAGACGACCTCCGAGCGGTAGAGCTGGTGCGCCGCGATGTACGCTTCGACCGACGCCGGCACCAGGAAGCGGATCGAGCGCCCGGCAGCGACGTGGGCGCGGATGGTGGCCGCCGCGATGTCGAGGGCCGTGATGCGCTGAAGCGTCAGCACATGCCCCGACTGGTGGCGAAACACCTCACTGCCCGAGTCGTACCAGAAGGCTTCCCGAGCCGCAAGAGGAATCTCCTCGATCGTGAGCCGCGGCGGCGCCGGCGGGCGCGTGACGACGACGACATCGCACAGTCCGAAGATCGTCGCATGCTCTCTCCACGTGTGGAACTCCCGGAACGCGTCGAATCCGAGGATGAAGACGAGCCGTGCATCGTCGCCGAGCTGGGTCCGCACGGCGCGGATCGTGTCGACGGAGTACGACGGGCCGGTGCGGTCGAGCTCGATCGGCGAGACGCGGAAGCCGGGGACGTCGCGGATCGCGAGGTCGACCATCCGGAGGCGGTGACTCGCCGCGACGATCCCGCCCGGCTCCTTGTGCGGCGGAATCGCGGCCGGCACGAACCACAGCTCGTCGAGCTGCTGCGCCTCGCGCACTTCTTCGGCGGCGCGCAGGTGGCCCAGGTGGATCGGATCGAACGTCCCGCCGAGGATGCCGACGCTCCGGCCCACGCTCACTCGCGGACCTGGCCGCTGCCGAGCACCTGGTACTTGTACGTCGTGAGCTCCCGAAGGCCCATCGGTCCGCGCGCGTGCAGCCGGTTCGTGCTGATCCCGACCTCGGCGCCGAAGCCGAACTCGAACCCGTCGGTGAAACGCGTCGACGCGTTCACGAAGACGGCGGCGGCGTCGACCTCGGCAAGAAAGCGCCGTGCGGCCTCGTAGTCCTCGGTGACGATCGTCTCCGCGAGCCCGGTGCCGTGCCGCCCGATGAACGCGACCGCGTCGTCGAGCGACGGCACGACGGCGACGCTCAGGATCAGATCGAGGTACTCGGTGTCCCAGTCGGCGTCGGTCGCGGGCGTGAGGTCGGGGACGATCGCGCGGCTCCGGGGATCGCCGCGGAGCTCGCAGCGGTGCTCGCGGAGCGCCGACGCGATCCGGGGCAGAAACGCGGGTGCCACCGCCTCGTGGACGAGGAGGTTCTCGATCGCGTTGCAGACGCTCGGCCGCTGCACCTTCGCGTTGAGACAGATACGCTCCGCCATCGCGAGATCCGCGCGCGCGTCGACGTAGAGGTGGCAGATGCCCTCGAAGTGCTTGATGACGGGGATCCGGCTCTCCTCGAGGATCGTGTGCTTCAAGGTCTCGCCGCCGCGCGCGATCACGACGTCGATCCGGTCGTCGCGTTTCAGGAGCCCGCGCGTCACGTCGCGTCCGCCCTCGACGAGCTGGATCGCCGCGGCGGGAAGCCCGGCGGCCTCGGCTTCGGCGCGGATCGCGCCGGCGATCGCGCGGTTCGTCGCCTGCGCCTCGGACCCGCCCTTCAGCAGGACCGCGTTCGACGTCTTCAGGCAGAGCGCGGCGGAATCCGCGGTGACGTTCGGACGCGACTCGTAGATCGAGAGCACGACGCCGATCGGGACGCGCACCTGGGCAATCTCGAGGCCGTTCGGCCGGCGCCATGCGGCGATCGTCTCGCCGACGGGATCGGGCAGCGCGGCGATCTCCTCGAGCCCTTGCGCCATCGCCTCGATGCGAGCGGGCGTGAGCGTCAGGCGGTCGACGAAGGCGACGGCCTCGCCGGCGGCGCGGGCGCGCCCGACGTCGTCGTGGTTCTCGCGGAGGAGCGCCGCTTGGTCGCGGCGGAGACGTCGGGCGGCGGCGCGGAGCGCCGCGTCCTTCGCGGCGGACGACGCGCCGGCGAGCGCGCGGGCGGCGGCACGGGCGTCAGCCGCGAGCGCTTCGACGATCCGCGCGGCGTCGATGCCTGCCATCCGCGCGCACTGTACCGAAGGCCGTCCGGCAGTGCCACCAACGTCGACTGCACGCACGTGTGGACTGCCCGTGATGCGGGCGTAGGCATTGCGACTTCGGCGCGCGCGGGCATAGGATCGCGGCGTGGATACCGCCTTCCCGAACGGAGGGGCCGACGCCCGGGTCACCGTCGAGCGCTACCGCGTCCTGATCGACGAACGCGTGCTCGAGCCGGACGACCGCGTCGAGCTCCTCGATGGGGTGGTAGTTTCCATGGCGCCGCAGGATCCCCGGCATGCAGGTGTCACGCACCGGGTCGCGAAAGTGTTGCGATGCGCGATTGGAACACGGGCCGACGTGCGCGAGGACAAGCCGGTCGTCCTCTCGCCATTCTCGATGCCCGAGCCGGACGTCGCGGTCGTCGCCGCCGATCCGTCCGACTACGTGACCGCGCATCCGCGGACGGCGATGTTGATCGTCGAGGTTGCCCACTCGTCGCTTCCGCAGGATCGCATCACGAAGGCCCGCATCTACGCGTCCGCCGGCATCCCGGAGTACTGGATCGTCAACCTGCGGAACGATCGGATCGAGGAGCACCGAAGCCCCGACGTCGGGGCCCGCTCCTATGCAGAGGTGGTGAACGTCGGGGCCGGCGAGCGTCTTCGCCTCGTGGCGCTTCCCGACATCGAGATCGCGGCGGCGGATCTGCTGCCGCCACCGGGGACGGCGTAGCTCACGGCGCCCGACCGTCGAGACGCGCGAGCGCGTCGACGGCGAAGCTGCGGAGCTCCTCGTCCCGATCCCCCGCGAGGCGGACGAGAGCTGGGCGGCTTTCGTGGTCGCCGAGGCGCCCGAGCGCCCAGGTCGCCGCGATGCGAACGCGGCGTTCGGGGTCGTTCAGTGCTTCGCGGAGAGCGGCTGCCATACGGGGAAGGTGCGCGGCGCCGGCGGTCCACGCGGACATCTCGCGTGCACGTCCCCGGAAGTCTGCGAGCGCCCGATTGAGACAGAGCGTCAGCTCCGTCGGATGGTCCGCGGCGGACTCGATCAGCAAGCTCGGGATCGCGTCCTGGAAGGCGTTTTTCTTGTCGCCGAGAAGCTCGGTCAGATCGCAGAGGTATTCGAGCCGGCCGATCCGGACGAGCGCGTAGAGGAGGGAAAACTCCAGATACGGGTCCGTGGTCTGGGCATAGACGGTGCGCAGCAGTGGGACCGCGGTCGCGTCCTCGGCCGCGGCGAGCAACCAGACGGCGAAAAGGCCGACTTCACGACGGGCGCGTCTGTCGGAGAGCCACCGGCGCGCGGTCTCGAGATCGACCGCCCCGATGAGGTCGGTCGGCGAGAGCTCACGGTCCACGGCCGTCCTCCCGAGCTGATAGCGATGCTCGAACGCGTTGAGCGCGATGAAGTTGAGCACACCGCCGGCCTGCTTCCGAAGACGCCACGGCGCCGTGGCGAAGGCCTGGACGAGAAACGGCACGGCGCGGAGGTCCGGGGCCTCGACGAGCGAGCGCATGAGGAGCAAACGGGACGCCTCGTCGGGTGCCACCTTCTCGGCGAGCGGAGCGACGCCGGCGGCGGACCCGGCGCGATCGAGCAAGGCGAGCGTCGCCGCGTGGCGGGGCTCGTGGAGCGGATCGAGGAAGCTCGTGCGGAAGTCGCCGTCGATCGACGGCGTGAAGTCCTCCGCGAGGAGCGGCTCGGTGGCGACCTCGCGACGGGCGAGGACGTCGTAGCGGCCGAGTCGCGCGACGAGCGCGTACCGCTCCTGCACGAACGCCCGCAGGATGAAGTAGTAGCGCGCCGAGTTCGAGAAGAAGCCGATGTTCCGGTTGATCGACAGGATGAAACGCGGCGGGTGGCTCGCAAGCCGCCGCACGACCTCGGCTTCCTCCAGATGATCCGGGCGCCCCGCGTACCAGTAGTCGTGACGGCTCGCGCTCGGATGCCCGAGGAGATACGGCACGAGCGGCAGTGCGGGGAACCCGAACAACGCTTCCCCCGGACGAAGGCGCTCGCGCAGGTAGCCGAGGAGGGCGTTCAGCGCACGGACGTCGGACGCATGGGCGTCGTCGAGGTACACGGGTGCGGCGGTGGAGGCGACCGCGATCTGCCCGCGACGCTGGAGGGCGCCGTCGCGGATCGTGAAGAACGCGCCGAAGTTCGGCACCGCCGCGATCAGCACGAAGGTCACGCCGAGGACACTCATGCTCACGGTCAGCATGCGGCGCGGGATCCCGAGACCAGCCGACCAGGCGTCGGCCGCGCGCCGCGCCGCCCACGCCGCGAGGACGAGCATCGAGGGGATCGCGACGATGAGATGCGTCGGATCGATGCGTGGGTAGAGCTGCGCATAGGAGCAGAGCGCGAAGACGAGCGTCGCGACGAGGCGCGGTCCGAACGGCGGATGCGGGGTCTCGGGCGGTTCCCGCATGCGCCGGAGCCAAGCGAGCGCCATCACCAGCCCAAGGAGCGGTGCCGCGAAGAACCCGAGATGCTGCACCTGGAGCATCGTCCCGCGCGCGAGACCTTCGGGAAGCCGCGACCATCGAACGACCAGCGCGCCCAGGACCGCGGCCGCGGTGGCCAACATCCCGAGGGCGACGACGGGGCGGATCCGCCGCCGCTCCACCGCGACGCCCGCCATCGCCGCCGCCGCGATGCCGACGGCCCCGAGCGCGGCCCAGTTCGCGGGGACACCGACCGGAAGCGGATACGGCGTCGCGTAGACCGTGTCGAAGTTCGTGCCGATGAGGAAGATCTCGTGGAGAATGCCGCCGGGCCCGAGCAGGGCGAGGAACGGCGCCAGCCACAGCGACGACACGGCGATCATCCCGACCGCCACGAGCGCGATCCCCGGGACAATCCGCTCGGTCGGTGCGCCCGCACCCCGCGCCCAGAACAGTCGCCCGACGATCAGTGCGACGGTGGGACCGATGATGATGACCGCCTCGACCGTCGTGACCGCCACCGTGAAGCCCGTGAGCAGAAGGAGCGCGGCGAGGACGAGCACCACCCTCGCGAGATGCCGGTCGCGATCGAAGCGACCGGCCCGCTGGAGCGCAATGGCCAGCCCGCAGGCGAGCGCCGCGAGCACCCCGGTGTTCTGCTTGAAGAAGAACGCCACACCCGCCGCGACTCCCGCCGCGACGAGCGGCAGGCGGCGCCCGGTGGCCAGATGGCGGTCGAACGCGAGCTGCGTCGCGAGGAACGCGCAGTCCGCGTACCAGGAGGGGTAGGGAACGTTGAAGGACGCGAAGAGCCCGACGAAGACCGGCAAGTACGCCGCCCAGCCGAGCGCGACCATCGCGGCCAGCGCCGCGCCGGCGCGCTCGCGGGCGAGCGCGAACACAAGGCCGGCGCTCGACCCGTTGACGACGGCGAGGACGAGCCGCACCGGGATGACGGATTCGCCAAAGACGCGGAACAGCGTCGCGTTCAGGTAGAACGTTCCGACCGGATAGCCGGTGTGGAAATCGAGGTACGGACGATCGCCGCGAAAGGTGCGGGCGATCTGGAGAAGCATGAGCCCTTCGTCCTCGAGCAGGATGCCGTAGTGCGCGAAGAGCGCGAAGTAGAGCGCCGCGACGGCAGCGATCAACAGCGGCGCGCCGCGTTTCACGGTGCGGGCCCAGCTCGGCGCAGCGCGACAGCCATCCACCAGGCGTAATACGACGTGTCGCGGAGGGTCAACGGTCGATGAACCCATCTCGCGCGCGCGCCCGGGGCCGGCGTCGTGGGACCTTGACCATCGGACCCCGGCGCGCCGAGACTGGTCGGGCGAGCGCCGCCGTGATCCGCTATCCGATCTCGAAGCCGACCATCGGGATGCGCGAGCGCGAGTGCGTCGACGACGCGCTCGCCAGCGGATGGGTCTCCGCCCGCGGTCCCTACGTCGCACGGGTGACCCGGGAATTCCCGGCGGCGGTCGGACTCTCCGCCGGCGTTCCGTGCGCGAGCGGGACGGCCGCCCTGCACCTGGCGCTGCTCGCACTCGGGGCCGGTGCCGGCGACGAGGTGATCGTCCCGAACCTGACCTACGTCGCGACGGCGAATGCCCCCCTGTTCGTCGGCGCGACGCCCGTCATCGCCGACGTGAACGAGCGTGACTGGGCGCTCGACCCGTCGCTGGTCGCCCCGCTGGTCTCGCCGCGCACCCGGGGGATCATCGCGGTCCACCTCTTCGGGATCGTCGCCGATCTCACCGAGCTCCGCGCGCTGTGCGATCGCCACGGCCTCTGGCTCGTCGAGGACTGTGCCGAGGTCCTCGGCGCGCCGCTCGTGGCCCGGCGACCCGGCGCATGGGGCGAGCTCTCGGCGTGGAGCTTCTACGGGAACAAGGTCGTCACGAGCGGCGAAGGTGGTTTCGTCACGACCGGTACCCGTCCCGACCTCGTGCGTGCCGCCGATCGCTATCGCACGCTCGCGGCCGATCCCGAGCGCCACTACGTCCACTGCCACGTCGGCTTCAACTATCGGATCACGAACCTCCAGTGCGCGCTGCTCAGCGCCCAGCTCGAGTCCCTCGACCGCTTCCGCGCCGCCCGAGGGGCGATCCACGCGGCCTACGAGGTGGCGCTCGCGCCGGCGTTCACCGATGGGCTCCTCGTTCGCACGCCGGTTCCGGACATCTGCTGGCTCTATTGCGTCGTGCTGAACGAGGCGCGGCTCGGCGACGCGAGGGACCGGATCGCGGCGCGGCTCCTCGAGCGTGGGATCGAAACGCGCCCCTTCCCGTGTGCCATGCACGACCTGCCGCACCTCCGTGCGGTGCCGGCCGGACCGCTTCCCGTCTCGACGCGGCTTGCGCGAACGGGCCTCAACTTGCCCACCTATGTCTCGCTCGAGCCGTCGGACGTGCAAAGGATTGCGGAGGCGGTTCTCCGCGCTCTCCGGGAGTCTGCTGCTGCCTGACGTCCTGCCGCTTCCCGTGACGGCGATCATGGGAACGATCGAGGAGGAGGCGAACCTAAGCGTCCTGCTGCCGCGGCTCCGACCGATCGTCGAGGAGATCGTAGTCGTCGACGACGGGAGCACCGACCGCTCGCGGGAGGTGGCGCGCGAGCACGGTGCGATCGTCGTCGCGCGGCCGCAGCGCCTCGGAATCGGAACGGTCGTCTACACAGCGGTCGCGCGCGCGTCCCGGCCGGTGATCGCGACGATGGACGCGGACCTGAGCCATCCGCCCGAGGCGCTCGTCGCCGCGCACGCGAAGCTCGCGGAGGGGTACGACGTCGTGCGCTTTAGCCGCCTCCTTCCGGGATCGACGTGGGACGCGCCGGTCACGCGCCGGATCGGCCTCCGGGTCGTGGCCGCCGCGCTCGCCGCAATCTGTCGCCTCCGGCTCACCGACCCGACCAACGGCTTCATGCTCGCGCGCCGCGCCTGCTTCGACGGCCCGACCCGCTTCACGACCGATCCCGGCGAGGGCTGGGTCGCCGAATTTCTCGCGCGGAACCGCGATCGTCCGATGATCGAGCTGCCGTACGCGCACGCCGCGCGGCTTTACGGCCGTTCGCGGCAGACGCGCCGCCAGGAGGCGTCCCGGTTGCTTCGGAGCGTTCTGCTCGGCGTGGGTCCGGCCGCTACGCGGTCGGAAGGCGCACGGATTCCGTCTTGAGACGGAGGAACGGCGTCGGGTCGAGCGGCTCGACCCCGAGAGCATCGTAGAGGCGCGCTTCGAGCTCCTTCATCCGTCCGCGCTCTCGCGTGCCGACCGGGCGGGCGGGGCTTCCGACGTTGATCGTCCACGGCGCCAGGTCGCCGGTCACGACCGAACCGGACCCCACGACTGCACCTTCCCCGATCGTCACGCCGGGGTGGACGACGGCATTCGTACCGAGGAAGGCATGCTTCTCGAGGTGGACGAACGAGCGGCGCACGGCCCGGAACTCCGTCGGGACCGTCGGGTTCGTGAGCCCTTCGCCCTTCACGAGCTCCGTCCCCGTGACGATGCGTGCGCCCGCGCTGAAGCCGACGAAGTCCTCGAGGATACAGACCCCGCCGCCCGCGATGCTCGAGTGGTTCGCTACGTGGACGAAGTTGCCGAGGACGGTCGCCGTACCAGCGTGAATCCACGTGAACTCGCTGATGATGACGTGGCTCATCACGTGCATCTGCGCGGTCCCGATGAACACGCACTCCGGGTACAACGTCACCGCGTCGCCGACGTGCGCGAAGACGAGCTCACCGCCCGCGTACGCGACCGTCTTCACGTCCCACCCCGGACGACGTGCCCCGGCAGCGCTCCCGTCCAGCACCCGGCGTCGAGCAGGACCTCGCCGTTGACGATCGTGGCCACGTAGCCCTCGGCGTCCACGACGAATCGTCCGCTGCCGCCGGGGAAGTCCTTCACGAGACGGGTCGCGCCGGCGCGGAGCCGGGCCGGGTCGATCACGAGCACGTCGGCCCAGGCGCCCTCGCGGAGGACGCCGCGATCGCGGACGCCGTGCACCGCCGCCGGCACCGACGTGAGCTTCTGCACCGCTTCCTCCAGCGACAAGACGTCGGGCACCCATTCCGCGACGAGGCGCGTCGGGTAGTCCGCCCCAGTGAAGGACAGGAGGTGGGCGCCGCCGTCGCTCGAGCCCGCCATCACGATCGGATCGCGGACGAGACGAGCCGTGCACTCGCGGAAGTAGTCGCTTGGCGGCATCTCGAGGACGAACTGCGTCTCCAGGTCCTCGGCGAGCGAGACGTCGAGGAAGCAGTCGAGCGCCTCCTGGCTCCGCTCCGCGGCGAGCTCGGGTACGCTGCGTCCGACCCACGCCGCGTGCGCGGCGTCGCGCACCGCCTCGACCCGCACGACGTCCCACACGAAGACGAATGCCCGCCCGGTCGGGTCGGCGAGCTCGCGCCGCATCTGCGCGCGGACCGTGGCATCGCGGAGGCGCCGCTCGCGCTCGCCGCGGGGCAGCGTGAGCGCGTCCCGGAAGCTCGGCAATTCGTCGAAGAGGAAGGTCGAGCCCAGGGTCAGGTGCGCGCCGAGCCGGTTGGTCGCGACCATCGGATGGATGTGCGCGCCCGACTTCCAGGCCTCGTGCGCGAAGGCGAGCGAGCGCTCCCAGCCGTCGGGACAGCCGGGAAGGAGCGGCGTCAGCGTCTGGATCTCGATCGGTCGCCGCGACGCGCGGTAGCACGCGAGGAGGAGCTCCCGATCGGTCGTGTCCATGCCGTCGACGAACGTGCGCGGGATGATCTCGATCGCGCCGTGTCCGAACTCCGCGAGCACACTGGCGAGCGCGACGATCTCGTCCGTCGACGCGCAATTCGACGGCACGCCGCGGCCGTCGTGCGCGACGTGGATGTCGAGCTGCGAGGTCGAGAAGCCGAGCGCGCCCTCGCGCATCGCGCTGCGGACGAGCGCCTGCATCGCAGCCACCTCGGCGTCGGTCGCGCGGCGCTCGGACGCCGCGTCGCCCATGACCCACCGCCGCACCGCGGAGTGCCCGACGTAGCCGCCCGCGTTCACGCCGAGGCGGCCCTCGACACGCTGCCAGAACTCACCGAAGGAGCCGCCCGTCCACCGGAGCCCGGCGGCCAGCGCCGGGCCGGCCATGCCCTCGACGCGCGACAGCATCTGCGCGAGCCAGGCCGTGTCCTCCTGCCGCACCGGGGCGAGCGTGAAGCCGCAGTTCCCGCAGAGGACCGTCGTCACGCCGTGCCACGATGCGGGCGACGCCGTCGGGTCCCAGTCGAGCTGCGCGTCGTAGTGCGTGTGGACGTCGATGAAGCCCGGCGTCACGAGTGCGCCCGCGACGTCGAGCGTCCGGCGGGCGGCGCCGTCGACGCGCCCGACGCACCTGATCCGGCCGTCCTTCACCGCGACGTCGGCGGTGAACGGCGGCCGACCGGTCCCGTCGACGACCCGGCCGCCACGGAGCACGAGGTCCCACGTCATGCGAGACCGTAGAGCGCGAGCGCGCTCCGGCCGAAGAGATCGGCGCGTGCGGCGGCCGCCATGTCGGCCGCATGCTCGCGTAGCTCGGCGACGACGCCGGGATACTTGGCGTCGCTGTGCGGGAAGTCGGACGCCCAGATCATCCGGTCGGTCGGCAGGAATCGGGCGAGCGCGCCCATCGTGTGCTCGCCCGGATCGAAGGACACCCAGACCTGGCGCCGGACGTACTCGCTCGGCTTCCGCGTGAGATGACCGAGCTGCCACCCGTAGCTCAGGGCGAACTCGTCGAGACGGTCCATCCAGTGCGCGATCCAGCCGCCGCCGCACTCGAGGACGCCGATCCGGAGGCGCGGGTGGCGTTCGAGCACGCCGCCGTACACGACGTTCGCGAGCGTCAGGTAGTTGTCGAAGAAGAGGATGAGCGCGTGATGCGTGCCGGGCGCCATGACACCGGCCATCGCGCGCGACGTGCCCGGCATGTCCCAGAGCCCCGCGGGATGGAACGTGAGCGGGACGTCGAGCGCCTCGAGCGCCGTCCACACGGGGTCGAACGCCTCGTCGTGCAGCTGGCGGAGCGTTCCGTTCAGCGGGTTCGGTCGACAGAAGACGCCGCGGAGACCGAGCTCGCGCACGGCGCGCGTTGCCTCCGCGACGGCCGCGGCCGGATCCTGGAACGGCAGGGCCGCGACGCCGACGAGGCGGCGGCGGTCCGTCGCGCAGAACTCGGCGATCCAGTCGTTGTAGACCCGGCAGGACGCGACCGCGAGCTCGGCGTCGTGGATCGCCGGCAGGCTGAGCGCGAGCCCGGGATAGAGGACCGCGACGTCGATCCCCTCCGCGTCGAGCACGGCGAGACGCGCGCGCGGATCGAAGCCGGCAGGATTGCCGTCGGCGTAGCGTCGCCCGCGTCCCAGCTCGACGAACGGCGTGCCGGCGTTGCCGAGCCCCACGAGGCCGCGGTCGGTGATGCACCAGTCCTCGAGCCAGGCTTCGTCGAAGCCCGAGTCGACGTTCCAGCGTAGCCGGATGCCGCGCTCGCGGAGGTGCGACGGAAGCCGGGTCGTCCAGAGGTCGGGCGGCTCGCAGACGTGACCATCGGCGTCGACGACGAGCTCCGGCACGGCGCGCTACTGTGCGACGGGTCGGGGGCCGCGGTCAACGCAGCGTGGTGCTACGGGCGCTCGCCGAGGAGCACGAGATCGTCGCGATGGATGATCTCGTCGCTGCCCTTGTAGCCGAGGAGCCGCTCGATGTCCCGCGTCTGTGCGCCGCGGAGCTTCTCCACGTCTGACGCCGCGTAGTTGACGAGCCCGCGCGCGAACTCGCGGCCGTCCGGTCCGACGCAGCGCACGCAGTCGCCGACGCCGAACGCGCCGTCGACCGCGCGCACCCCCGAGGGGAGGAGGCTCCGCCCGCCGCGCGCGAGCGCGCGCTCGGCGCCCTCGTCGAGGTGCAGCGTGCCGGTGGGCTTCAGCGTGTACGCGATCCAGTGCTTCCGGCGGGCGAGCGGGTCGCCGTCCGCGAGGAGGAGCGTCCCGATCTCGCTGGCGGGATCGAAGACGGCGCCGAGGACGCCTTCCCGCGTCCCGTCGGCGATGAGGGTCGGAATGCCGGCGGCGGACGCCTTGCGCGCCGCCGCGAGCTTCGACGCCATGCCGCCCGTCCCGATCGCGCCGGCGGGTCCCGCCGCGAGCGCGACCGCCGGGTCGTCGGCGCGCGCGACGCGCACGATCGCGGCCTCGGGCGCGAGCCGCGGATCGTGCTCGTGGACGCCCTGGACGTCGCTCAGGATGACGAGCAGGTGGGCCTCGACGAGCGACGCCGTGAGCGCCGAGAGGTTGTCGTTGTCGCCGAAGGCGAGCTCCTCGACCGCGACCGTGTCGTTCTCGTTGACGATCGGCACGATGCCGAGGTCGAGGAGGGCGCGGAGGGTGTGGCGCGCGTTCAGATACCGCCGGCGGTCGGCGAGGTCGGCGTGCGTCAGCAGGACCTGCGCGACGTGGCGCTCATGCGCGGCGAACGCGCGCTCGTACGCCGCCATGAGGCCGATCTGCCCGACCGCGGCCGCGGCCTGGCGCCACTCGATGCGCGAGCGCCGGGGCCCGAGACGGACGGCGCCCGCCGCGACCGCGCCCGAGCTGACGACGACGATCTGGCGGCCACCGGCCGCGAGAGTGGCGATCTCCGCGGCGAGCGCCCGCACCCGCTCGCGCCGGAGGCCGCTCGGCCCGGCGAGCACGTTGCTGCCGATCTTGACGACGGCACGCCGGACGCGCCGGAGGAGCGGCGCCTTGTGCGCGAGCTGGTCCTCGCGCGCCGCGCCGACGGTCACGCGGGCGCTCCGGCTGGATCCGCCGCTTCGACGGGTGCGACGCGCGCGTCGCGGACCGCCCGGCCGACGACGTGCATCAGCTCCCCCGCGCCCGCGCCGGTCGCGCCCGAGACGGCGTGGAGGGCGATGCCTCGCTCGCCGAATGCCGCGCGTACGGCAGGCAGGGCGGTCCGCGTCTCCGCGAGGTCGACCTTTCCCGCGACCACGATCTGCGGCTTCGCCGCGAGCTCGGGGCTCGCGAGCGCGAGCTCACGGTTGATCGCGTCGAAATCGGCGACCGGATCGCGCCCGGTGAGACCGGAGACGTCGAGCAGGTGGACGAGCACGGCGGTCCGCGAGAGATGCCGCAGAAAGCGCGCGCCGAGCCCGTGGCCGGCGTGCGCGCCCTCGATCAGGCCCGGGACGTCGGCGAGCACGAAGCTCGCGTCGTCGTCGAGACGGACGACGCCGAGGTGCGGGACGAGCGTCGTGAAGGGATAGTCGGCGACGCGCGGACGCGCCGCGGAGACCGCGCGGATGAGCGTCGACTTGCCGACGTTCGGGAAACCGAGGAGGCCAGCGTCGGCGAGCACGCGAAGCTCGAGGCGGAGCTCGCGCCGCTCGCCCGGCCTGCCCGAGTCCGCGCGGCGCGGCGCCCGGTTCGTCGGCGTCGCGAACCGCGCGTTGCCGCGGCCGCCGTGACCGCCGCGCGCGATGACCGCGCGCTCGCCGGCGCTCTTCACATCGGCGAGGAGATCGTCGGTGTCGGCGTCGTAGACGAGCGTCCCGAGCGGGACGCGCAGCACGAGGTCGGCGCCGCGCGCGCCGTGCTGCTCCTTTCCGCGCCCGTGCTCGCCACGCCCGGCGCGGAGCTGCTGCGGATACGACAGGTCGATGAGCGTGCCGAGGCCGGGGTCGCCGACCAGGACGACGTCGCCGCCGTCACCGCCGTCGCCGCCGCTCGGTCCGCCGCGCGGAACGTACTTCTCGCGCCGGAACGCGACGCACCCGCGACCGCCGTCGCCCGCCTCGACGCGGACGCTGACTTCGTCGACGAACCGCACGGCGGCATCGTAGCCGAACCGTCCGTCCGCCTCCACGAGGGTACTAGGGTGCTCCCACGTTCGGATGTCGCGCGTGCCAGTCAGCGACCGCGTTGTCCCAGACCCTGCGGTCGGTCGTGACGGTGAAGCACGACGGGAGCGTCGCGGGATAATTGCCCGGGCCGAGCCACACCATGATGTTGTTCGAGCAGCTCGCGAGGTGTCCCGGCGGGATCCCCATCCGATCGGCGGTCACCTGGCCCTTCCGCTCGGCCATGAAGATGTTGTTCTGGAGCGAGAGGTCCGGCGAGAGGCTCGTCGCCGGGGTGTCCCACTTGTGCCACTTGAAGAAGCCCTCGGTGCCGAGGTTGTCGGCGCTGCCGCCGTTCGGACCGGTCATCGGTTGGAGCCGGACGAGCGAGTTCTGGATCGTCCAGATCTTTCCGACGCCGCTGTACCCGCTGTCGATGATCGACTGCGACGGGCGCGCGCTGAACCCGGTGTAGCAGCCGTCGAAGAGCGTGTCGTCGATCAGGCCGTCGTTCATGTGGTCATTCTCGACGCAGTCGTCGCGAACGTACGTCAGCCAGGAGTTCCGGATCACGAAGCCGCCGGCGCTCTTCGGGCGGATGCCGTCGGTCACGTTGTCGATCCGCACGCCGTCGACGGTGAAGTGGTCGTTGCCGAACGCGACCCCGGCGTTGTTCAGGTCGTGCATCTGCTGCCACGACCACGTCCGGTCGTACTGGCCGAGGACCGTCCCGCCCGTCAGGACGACGCCGCCGTCGCCGTCGAGGTTGAACGGATAGAGGTTCGTCGGCGACGCGAGGAAGGTCGCCGCGGTCGCGTCGATCAGCGTCTTCAGCGCGAGCGCGCTCTTCGTGAAGCTCGTCGTCGAGGTGCCCTGGAGCGTGAACAGCGGCGCGACCGTGATGCCGACCGTGGCGCTGGCGCTCCGTCCGCCCGCGTCGGTCGCCGTCGCCGTGATCGTGTGCGCGCCGGAGCGGAGCGTCCCGATGGGAAGCGTCGCGCCCGTGCCGAGCGCGCCGTCGAGGCTCGACGTCCACGCGATCGCCGCCCCGAGATCGCCGTCCTCGAGGTCGGCGGCGGTGGCGGCGAGCGGCACGGTCTCGCGCGGGGCGAACGTCGTCCCCGCCGCCGGCGACGTGATCGCGACCGTCGGCGCCGCGTTCACGAGGAGCGTCACGTGCGCCGCCGCGGACTCGCCGCTCTGGTCCGTGACCATCGCGGTGATCGTGTGTGTGCCGGAGCGGAGCGTCGTCACGTCGAGCACGCCCCCCGTGCCGAGCGTGCCGTCGAGGCTCGACGTCCATACGACGGCATTTCCGATGCTCGCCTCGTCGGCATCGCTCGCCGCCGCCACGAGATGCGCCGTCGTGCCGGGCGTGACCGTCGCCCCGTCCGCCGGGCTCGTGATCGCAATCGTCGGCGGCGTGTCGACGACCAGCACCACGTTCGTCGTCGCGATCCGTCCGCCGGTGTCCACCACGGTCGCGCTGATCGTGTGCGTGCCCGAGCGCAGCGTCCCGACGGTGAGCGGCGTTCCGGTGCCGAGCGCGCCGTCGAGGCTCGACGTCCACACGACGGCCGCGCCGAGATCGGGGTCTTCGAGGTCGGTCGCCGTCGCCGCGAGCGTCATCGGACCCGGGACGACCATCGCGCCGTTTGCGGGCGCGTCGATCGCGATCGTCGGTGGCGCGTTCACGACGACGCTCGTGGTCGCGGTCGCCGTCGCGCCGTTCTGGTCCGCGACCGACGCCGTGAGCGTGTGCACGCCGGAGTGGAGCGTCGTCGCGACGCTCATACCGGTGCCGAGGGGGCCATCGAGGCTCGACGTCCACGCGATCGCCGTCCCGAGGTTGCCGTCCTCGAGGTCGCTCGCGGTCGCGAGGAGTTGGATGACCGCGCCCGGCGTGAGGACCGCGCCGACGGCGGGTGCGCTGATCGCGACCGTCGGCGGAGCGTTCACGAGGATCGTGACGTGATCCGTCGCCGTCCGGCCGCCGTTGTCCCGGACGGACGCCGTGATCACGTGCGTCCCGGAGCGCAGCGTCGTCACGTCGATCGCGCTCCCGATCCCGAGCGCGCCGTCGAGGCTCGACGTCCACGAAGGCGCCAGCGTGCCGTCCTCGAGGTCGGTCGCCGTCGCGGCGAATCGGATCGACGCGCCGGGCACGAACGTCGCGCTCGGCGCCGGCGCGCTGATCGCGACCGTCGGGGCGGCGTTGACGACCACGGTGCGCGTGACGGTCATGTGCTTGCCGCCGCCATCCGTCACCGTCGCGCTGATCGCGTGCGTGCCCGATCGGAGCGTGCTCACCGCAACGCCCGGACCGACGCCGAGCGCGCCGTCGAGGCTCGACGTCCACGCGATCACGGCCGACAGGTCGCCGTCCTCGACGTCGGTCGCCGTCGCCGCGAGCTGGACGATCTGGCCGGGGACGACGCTCGTGCCGTCGACGGGCGCCGTGACGATGAGGACCGGCGTCGCGTTCACGACAACGGTGACCTCGGCGTGCGCGAGCTTCCCGCCGCGGTCGGTGACGCTGGCGGTGATCGTGTGCGTTCCCGACCGGAGCGTGTCGACGACGAGCGTCCCGCCGCTGCCGAGCGCGCCGTCCAGATCGGACGTCCACGTGACGCTCGTGCCGAGGTCGCCGTCCTCGAGGTCGGCGGCGGTCGCCCGGAGCGTCACGGGGGCGCCGGGCTCGAACGTCGCACCCGTCGAGGGCGCGTCGATCGCGATCGTCGGGCTCGCGTTGATCGTGACCGCGATCGACGCGCGGCCCACCTTGCCCCCGGCATCGGTCGCCGCGGCGGTGATCGTGTGCGTTCCGGACACGAGCGTGGCGACGTCGAGCGTCGCGCCGACGCCGAGCGTCCCGGCGCGATCCGACGTCCAGAGGATCGTCGCGCCGAGGTCGCCGTCCTCGCGGTCGAGCGCCGTCGCGGCGAGCGCGATCGGGACGGCGGGCTCGAAGACGTCGCCGTCGTGCGGCGCGGTGATCACGACGGCGGGCGCCGCATTCACGACGATCGTGCGCGCGACGTGTGCCTGTTTCCCGCCGCTGTCCGTGATCGTCGCCGTGATCGTGTGCGTGCCGGAGCGGAGCGTGTCGACCGTGACGGCCGGTCCCGTGCCGAGCGCGCCGTCGAGGGAGGACGTCCACGCGATCGCGGCGGACAGATCACCATCCTCCGCGTCGGCCGCGGTCGCCGCCAGGACGACCGGATCGCCGGGCACGAACTTCACGCCGTCGACCGGCGCCGAGACCACGAGGACCGGCGTCGCGTTCACGATCACCGTGATCGCGGCGTGCGCGCTCTTCCCACCGCGGTCGACGACCGTGGCGGTGATCGTATGCGTGCCGGAGCGGAGCGTGTGGACGTCGAGCGCGCCGTCCGTGCCGAGCGCACCGTCGAGGCTCGACGTCCACGTGACCGCGGTCGCGAGATCGCCGTCCTCGAGGTCGGTCGCCGTCGCGCGGAGCGCGACCGTCGCGCCCGGCTCGTAGGTCGCGCCCGTCGCGGGCGTGTCGATCGCGATCGTCGGGCTGGCGTTGATCGTGACCGTGATGCTCGCGCGCCCGGTCTTCCCGCCCGTGTCGGTCGCCGCGGCGGTGATCGTGTGCGTGCCCGAGGCGAGCGTCGCGACCGTGATCGCGCCGCCGGTTCCGAGGGCGCCGGCGCGGTCCGACGTCCAGACGAGCGCGGTCGTGAGGTCGCCGTCCTCGGCATCGGTCGCGGTGCCGCCGAGCGCGATCGGGTCGCCGGGCTCGAACACGGTGCCGTCGTGGGGCGTCGCGATCGCGACGGTCGGGGTGGCGTTGACCGTGATCGTGATCGTCGCCGTCGCGACGAGCCCGCTCCGATCGCGCACCGTCGCCGTCACGTGATGCGTCCCCGTCGTCAGATGCGACGCCGTGATCGTCGCGCCCGTGCCGAGGGTGCCGTCGCGGTCGGACGTCCACGCGACGGTGGCGGCGAGGTCGCCATCTTCCGCGTCGCTCGCGGTCGCGCCGAAGACGACCGGCGCGCCGGGCTCGAAGGTCGCCTGGTTCGCGGGCGTTGCGATCGCAACGGTGGGCCGCGTGCTGATCGTGACGACGACGCTCTGCGCGGCGCTGCGTCCGCTCGCGTCGTGGACGGTCGCGGTGATCGTGTGCGTGCCGATCCCGAGCATGCTCGTCGTGATCGTGGCCCCGGTCCCGAGCGCGCCGTCGCGATCCGAGGTCCACGCGATCGCGGGCGACAGGTCGCCGTCCTCGAGGTCGGTCGCCGTCGCGGTGAACGCGATCGGCGTCCCGGGCTCGAAGACCGCGCCGCCTGCGGGCGCGACGACGGCGACGGTGGGCGCGGCGTCGACGACGATCGTCGTGGTTGCGGTTCCACGCTGACCCACGCCGTCGGTCGCTGCAGCCGTGATCACGTGCGTCCCGGAGCGGAGCGTCGACACGGAAATCGACGCGCCCGTGCCGAGGAGGCCGCCGACGTCCGACGTCCAGGTGATCGCCGCGCTGAGGTCGCCTTCCTCGGCGTCGTGCGCGGTTCCCGCGAGCGTGATGGGCGCGCCCGGGTCGAAGATCGATTGCGCGACGGGCGCCGTGATCGCGACCGCGGGCGTCGCGTCGATGACGACCGTGATCGTCGCCGTGGCGGTCTTGCCGCCGTGGTCGGTGACGGAGGCGGTGATCGCGTGCGTCCCCGAGTGCAGCGTCTGCAGGGACAGCGTGCGTCCCACCCCGAGCGCGCCGGCGAGGTCCGAGCTCCACGCGATCGTCGGCGCGAGGTCGCCGTCCTCGAGGTCGACCGCCGTGCCGGCGAGTGCAACCGGTGTGCCCGGCTCGAAGATCGTGCCGGACGCCGGCGCCGTGATCGTGACCGTCGGGCTCGCGTTCACCGTGACGGTGATCGATGCGCGCCCCGTCCGACCGCTCCGGTCCGTCGCCGACGCCGTGATCGTGTGCGTGCCGGATGCGAGCCGCGCGGGCGTGATCGTCGCGCCGGCGCCGAGCGCCCCGTCGCGGCTCGACGTCCAGACGGTCGCGGTGCTCAGGTCGCCGTCCTCCGCATCGGTCGCGGTCGCCGTGAATGATGCGCCGGTCGGCTCGAGCACGATTCCACTCGCCGGCGCCGTCACGTGGACGACGGGCGTCGCGTCCACCGTGATCGTCACCATGGCGACGCCGGTCCGCCCGGTGTGGTCCGTCGCGGACGCGGTGAGGACGTGCGTCCCGGTGCTCAGCGTCGCGAGCGTCAGGTGCGCGCTCGTGCCGAGCGCCCCGTCGCGGCTCGACCGCCACGCGATCGTCGACGACAGATCGCCGTCCTCGCCGTCGCGCGCCGACGCGGTGAGCGTGACGGTTTCGCCGGGCTCGAACATGGCGGCGGCAGCCGGTGCCGCGATCGTGACGACCGGGGTCGCGTCGACGATGACCGTGGTGGTCGCGGTGACCACCTTGCCGGCGCGGTCCGCGACGCTCGCCGTGATCGTGTGACGTCCGTCGCTGAGGGCGGTCGCGGTCACGATGCTCCCCGTGCCGAGCGTACCGTCGAGGTTCGATCGCCAGGTGATCCCGGCCCCGAGGTCGCCGTCCTCGGCGTCGTGTGCCGTGCCCGCGAAGGTCACCGGCATGCCCGGCTCGAAGATGGCGTCGGGCGTGGGGCTCGTGATCGCGAGCGTCGGCACCGTATCGACGATGACCGCGATCGTCGCGCTGGCGCTCCGGCCGCCCGCGTCCACGACCGTGGCAGTAATGATGTGGCTGCCGAGGGTGAGTGCCCCGACCGTGATGCTCGCGCCCGTACCGAGGGTGCCGTCGCGGCTGGACGTCCACTGGACGGCGGCGCCGAGGTCGCCGCTTTCCGCGTCGGTCGCGATCGCCGTGAACGTCGCGGGCGCGGCGACGTCGAGGACGGCGTTCGCGGCAGGCGACGTGATCCGGATCGCGGGCGCCTGGTTGCTCGCGAGCGTGACGACGAGCTGCGGGCGGCCCGCGGTCGCCTCGCGGCTGTTGTAGACGACCTCGTCGCTCGAGCTCGTGACGAGCCCGAAGTTGACGGTCCCGTCCGCGCGCACGGCGCTCGTCACGTCGAAGTCGACGACCTGCGACGCGGCGACCGCGCCTTGCGTGGCGACGGTCGGGCCGTCGGTCGCAGGACGGCTGGCGTACGTCGTCGAGCCCTCGCTCCACGTCGTGTTCGTGATCGTATGGAGCGCGCCGCCCGAGTTGCTGGCCGCCGCGGCCGCCGACGTCGCGGTGAGCTTCAGGTGCGCCTGGCCGACCGTGAAGGGCGCGATGCCGGCGAGCGTGAAGCGCAGGAACGCCTGCTTGATCGGCGAGTTGTCGACCCATAGCGCGGTCGCCGTTCCGAACTTGGTGCTCGTCTTGCTCGCATCGACGTAGGTGTCGGCGACGGGCGTGAACGTGAGCGTGCCGGCGTTCACGGTGACCGCGACCGACGCGGTGGCGGACGCGCCGTCCGCGTCCGCGACCGTCGCCGTCAGCGTGTGGCTGCCGACGGACAGGCTCGGGACGACGAGCGTTCCGCCGCCCCCGAGCGCGCCGTCGCGGCTCGACGTCCAGCGGACGGCGGCGGCGAGGTCGCCGTCCTCGGCGTCGGTCGCGGTCGCCGCGAGGAGGACCGGTTTCCCGCCGAGGAGCACGGTGCCGGTCGCCGGCGACCGGATCGCGAGCATCGGGAGCGCGTTCGGCGGGCGGACGACGATCGAGCGTTGCGCCTGTCCCGTGAGCCCGCCGCGGTCGGTCGCGGTCGCCGTGATCGTGTGCGCGCCGAGCGAGAGACGGCTCGTCGTGACGCTCGTCCCCGTTCCGAGGACGCCGTCGCGATCGGAGCTCCAGCGGAGCCCGGCGCCGAGGTTCCCGTCGGTCGCGTCGAGCGCCGTACCGGTGAAGGTGACGGTCGCGCCGGTGAACACGCGCGCGCCGGCCGCCGGCGCCGTGATCGTGACCACGGGCGGGGACGCGACGATCGTCAGGTCGACGGTTGCCGTCCCGGTCGCGCCGTCCGAGTCGGTCGCGGTGGCGGTGAGCGTGTGCGTCCCCTCGCTCAGGACGACCGTGCGCGACGCACCCGTGCCGAGCGTGCCGTCGCGGCTCGACGTCCACCGGACCTGCGCGCCGAGGTCGCCGTCGAAGTCGTCGGTCGCGGTCGCGGCGAGCGTGATCGGGATGCCGGCCGGGATGGCCGTGCCCCGCACGGGCGCCGTGATCGTGACCTGCGGCGGCGCGTTCGGACCGCGGACGCGAATCGTCCGCTGCGCCTGCGCCGTCAGGCCGTCGTCGTCGACGACGCTCGCCGTGATGACGTGGGTGCCGAGCGAGAGCACCGAGGCCGTGATCGTCGCGCCGCGCGCGAGCGCGCCGTCGCGATCCGAGCGCCAGTCGATGCGGCCGCTCAGGTTGCCGTCCTCGATGTCGGTCGCGGCGCCGGTGAGTGTCAGCGGCAGCTGGCTCGTGAACACGACGGCCCCCTCGGCCGGGATGGCGATCGTGACGGTCGGCCGGTGCGTGACCGTGAGGACGATCTGCGCCTGCGCGACGACCCCGCTCGCGTCGGCGACGCGGGCGGTGATCGTGTGCGTGCCCGGACGGAGCGCCGCGAGGGTCACGCTCCGCCCCGCGCCGACCGCGCCGTCGAGGCTCGACGTCCACTGCACCTGGGCAGAGAGGTCACCGTCCTCCGCGTCGGTCGCGACGGTGGTCAGCGTGACCGGCGTGCCGGGGGCGACGCGCGCGCCGCTCGCCGGGGCGATGATCCGGACGATCGGCGCCTGGTTCGTCCCGAGCGTGACGACGAGCTGGGGCTGGCCGCTCGTCGCCTCGCGGCTGTTGTAGACGACCTCGTCGCTCGAGCTGGTGACGAGGCCGAAGTTGTAAGTGCCGTCGACGCGGACGGCGCTCGTCACGTCGAAGTCGACGACCTGCGAGGCCACCACGGCGCCCTGTGTGGCGATCGTCGGCCCGTCGACGGCGGGACGGCTCGCGTACGTGGTCGCCGCCTCGCTCCAGGTCGTGTTCGTGATCGTGTGGAGCGCGCCGCCCGCGTTGCTCGCGGCGGCGCTCGCCGACGTCGCGGTCAGCTTCATATGCGCCTGCGCGACCGTGAACGGCGCGACCCCGCTGACGGTGAAGCGGAGGAACGCCTGCTTGATGGGCGAGTTGTCGACCCAGAGCGCGGTCGCCGTGCCGAACTTCGTGCTCGTCTTGCCGGAGTCGACGTAGGTGTCGGCGACGGCGGGGAACGTGAGCACGCCCGAGGCCACCGTGATGGCGACCGTCGCGCTCGCGGGCGCGCCGTCCGCATCGACGACGCTGGCCGTGAGGACGTGGGCGCCGACGGACAGGCTCGGGACGAGCAGCGTACCGCCCGTGCCGAGCGCCCCATCGCGGCTCGAGGTCCAGCGGACCGCCGCCGCGAGATCGCCGTCCTCCGCGTCGGTCGCCGTCGCGGCGAGGAGCGCCGGCCGCCCACCGAGAAGCGTCGCGCCGGCCGCGGGAGCGAGGAGCGTGAGGACGGGCGGCGTGTTCGGGGGTCGCACGACGAAGACGAGCTGCGCCTGGCCGCCGAGACCGCCCGCGTCGGTCGCCGTCGCGGTGATCGTGTGGGTGCCGATCGTCAGCCGACTCGTCGTGACGCTCGCCCCCGTGCCGAGGACGCCGTCACGGTCGGACGTCCAGCGGAGCGCGGCGCCGAGATCCCCGTCCGTCGCGTCGACCGCGGTGCCGGTGAACGTGACACTCGTCCCGCTCGACGCGTGCGACCCGGCCACTGGCGCGGTGATCGCGACGGCGGGCGGGGAGGGCAGGATCGTGACGTCGACGCTCGCGCTGCCCGTCGCGCCGTCGGAGTCGGTCGCGGCGGCGGTGAGCGTGTGCGTTCCTTCGCGGAGCACGACCGAACGGGTGATGCCGACGCCGAGCGCGCCGTCGCGGCTCGACGTCCAGCGGATCTGTGCGCCGAGGTCGCCGTCGAAGTCGTCGGTCGCGGATGCGCCGAGCGTCAGCGACACGCCGGCGGGCACGGCCGTCCCGGCGGCGGGGGCGGCGATCGTCACGCGCGGCGGCGTGTTCGGGGCGCGCACGCGGACCGTCACCTGCGTCGCGCTCGTGAGGCCGTTGTCGTCGGTCACGGATGCGGTGACGACGTGCGTGCCGACGGAAAGCGCCGCGGTGATCGTCGCGCCGCGGGCGAGCGCGCCGTCGCGGTCCGAGCGCCAGTCGATCCGCGCGCTCAGGTTGCCGTCCTCGACGTCGGCGGCGGTGCCGACGAGGGTCAGCGGGAGCTGGCTCGTGAACACGACCGTGCCGCTCGCCGGGGACGTGATCGTGATCGTCGGCTTGTGGGTCACCGTGAGCGTCACCTGCGCCTGCGCGGTGAGACCGCCGGTGTCCGTGACGCGCGCGGTGATCGTGTGCGTGCCGGGCTGGAGCGTCGAGAGCGTGAGGCTCCGGCCGGTGCCGAGCGCGCCGTCGAGGCTCGACGTCCACTGGATCTGCGCGCCGAGGTCGCCCTGCTCGGCGTCGGTCGCCATCGCGGTCAACGTCACCGGGGCGCCCGGCGCGACGCGGGCGCCGTTCGCGGGCGCCGTGATGCGGACGATCGGCGCCTGGTTCTCGGCGAGCGTCAGGAGGAGCCGTGGCTGGCCGCTCGTCGCCTCGCGGCTGTTGTAGATCACCTCGTCGCTCGAGCTGGTGACGACCGCGAAGTTGAACGTTCCGTCCGCACGTACGGCGCTGGTCGCGTCGAAATCGACGGTGGCGCCGGCGGCGACGGCCGATGCGCGCGTCGCGACGATCGGGCCGTCGACGGACGGGCGGTTCGCGTACGTGGTCGTCGCCTCGGCCCAGGTGGTGTTCGTGATGGTATGCAGCTCGCCGCCGAGGTTGCTGGCCGCGGCGGACGTCGAACCGGCGGTCAGCCGGAGCACCGCCTGCTGCACCGGGAGCGTCCCGACGCCGCTCACCGTGAAGCGGAGGAACGTCTGCTTCACCGGCGAGTTGTCGGCGTAGAGGGTCGTCGCCGTCCCGAACTTCGAGCTCGCGTTGCCGGCGTCGACGTAGGTGTCGGCGATTGCCGCGAAGGAGAGCGTCGCGGTCGTGATCGCGACGTCGACCGTCGCGGTCGTCGTCGCGCCGTCGCGGTCCGTGACCGCCGCAGTGACCGTGTGGGCGCCGACCGACAGGCTCGGCACGACGAGGACGTCGCCCGTGCCGAGGACGCCGTCCCGGCTCGACGCCCAGCGGACCGACGCGCCGAGGTTGCCGTCCTCGGGATCCGTCGCCGTGGCGGCGAGGAGCACGGGCCGGCCCGTGATCAGGATCTGCCCGTTCGCGGGCGCGACGATCGCGAGCGTCGGCGCGACGTTCGGCGCGCGCACGATGACGGTCCGCTGGGCCTGGCCGCGGAGGCCGCCGGCGTCCGTCGCGGTCGCCGTGATCGTGTGCGTGCCGACGCTCAGGTGGATCGCCGCGACGCTCGCGCCCGTGCCGAGGGCGCCGTCGCGGTCGGACGTCCACGCGAGGCGCGCCGTGAGATCGCCGTCGGTTGCGTCGAGCGCGGTGCCGGCGAGCGTCAGCGTCGTCCCGGCGAAGATCGTCGTCCCGTCGGCGGGTGTCGTGATCGTGACGACCGGGGCCGTCGGTGTCACCGTCACGTGGACCTGCGCGGAGCCGGTGGCGTGATCGGAATCGGTGACCGATGCGGTGACGGTGTGGGTGCCCTCGGACAGGACCGCGCTCCGATTGCCGCCCGTGCCGAGCGCGCCGTCCCGGCTCGACGTCCAGCGGATCTGGCTCGTGAGGCCGACGTCCCAGTCGTCGGTCGCGCTCGCGGTCAGGTTGACGGACGTGCCGGCGGGCACCGACGTCGCGTCCGCGGGTGCGGAGATGACGACGGCCGGCGGCTGGTTCGGCGGACGCACGCGGACGGTGATCGCGCGCTCGCCCTCGAGGCCGTCGGCGTCGCTTGCGGCGGCCGTGATCGTGTGCGCTCCCGGGGCGAGCGTCCCGATCGTGATCGTGCCGCCGGCGCCGAGCGCGCCGTCGTGGCTCGAGCTCCACGCGAGATGGCTCGTCAGATCGCCGTCCTCGACGTCGCTCGCGGTCCCCGCGAAGACGATCGGGCTCCCCTGGAAGAAGACGGACTGGTCGGGGGGCGCGGTGATCGAGACCGCGGGCGGCGTCGCGGCGACGACGACCCGGAGCTTCGGCGCCGGTCCGCCCTCGCGCGAACGGTAGTCCACTTCGTCGGACGACGTGCTCGTGATCGCGAAGTCGTACGTGCCGTCGGCGGCGACGGCGGCGCCGGCGTCGAGGTCGACGGTCTGGCCGAGCGTCACCGGACCGGCGCGCCCGAGCGGCGTGCCGTTCGTCGGCGGCCGGTTGGCGTACGTGATCGTGCTCTCGTCCCAGGCGCCGCCCGCGACCGCGGACAGCGTGCCGCCCGACGTGCCGTCGGCGCCCGCCGTCCCGTCGACCACGAGCTCCACCGCCGCGCCGAGGATGGTCCGCGTGCCGAGGCCGGTCACCGCGAAGCGGAGGTACGCGATCCGGACCGCGTTCGCGTCGACGGCGAGGAGCGGGCCGGTCCCGAAGGGCGTCGTCGGGAGCGACGAGTCGACGGATGCGTCGGCGATCGCCGGGAAGTCGACGAAGATCCCGCTCTGGACCGTGACCGTGATGCTCGCCGCGCCGACGAGCCCGCCGCTGTCCGTGACGCTCGCCGTGAGGTGATGCGTACCGGGCGTCAGCGTGTGGCTGACGTTCCCCCCCGTGCCGAGGACCCCGTCCCGGTCCGACGTCCAGACGAGGGTTGCCGTCACGTCGCCGTCCTCGAGATCGCTCGCGCTCGCGGCGAGCGTGACGGCGAGGTTCGCGGCGAGCGTCCGCCCGTCGGCGGGCGTCGTGATGGTGACGAGCGGCTCCGTGTTGCCCGGTGGCGGCGTCTCGACCGTGATCCCGATCTGGCTCGTCGCGCTCTGCCCGAACCGATCCGTGACCCCGGCCGTGATCGTGTGCGCGCCGGCGCCGAGGGCACTCGTCGTGACGCTGGCGCCGGTGCCGAGCGTGCCGGCGAGGTTCGAGCGCCATGCGATGGCCGCGCTCAGATCGGCGCCGCTGCCGTCCTGCGCCGTGCCCCGGAGCGTCACCGGATCGCCTACGAAGAACGTCCCGCCGTTCGGCGGCTGCTGGATCGTGACCGTCGGATTCGGCGGTGTGACGACGGTCAGCTCGAGGATGGGCTTCTGGCCGCTCGTCGCCGACGACGAGTTGTACGACACGCCCGACGAGTTCGTGCTGTCGATCGCGAACGCGTAGACGCCGTCGCCGGTCACCGCGGTACCGAGGTCGAACGTCGCGAGCGAGCCGACCGTCAGCGCGCCGAGCGTCGAGAGCGCCGCGCCGTCGACGGCCGGCCGGGTACTGTAGGTCACGGTGCTCTCGTTCCACGTCGTGCTCGTGATCCGGTGGACGCTGCCGCCGACGCCGGCGCCGACGACGCCGAGCCGCAGCCGCGCGCTCTGCACCGTGCGGCCGTTCACGCCGCTCACGGTGAAGCGGAGGTACGAGATGCGGACCGGCGAGCCGTCGGCGCGGAGGATCGTGTCGGCGCCGAAGTTCGTGCCGGCAGTCCCCGCGTCGACCCACGTGTCCGCGACCGGCGAGAACGTCAGCGTCGCGGTCGGCGGCGTCTGCGCCGTGCCGCGGTGGGACACGGTCGCGAGCAGCGCGACGAGAAGCGCGGAGGAGAGGGCCCTGCGCGCCGCGTGGCGGCGGCTGCGCACGATGCGCGACCTAGTTGTGCGAGGCCTGCAACGCGCGGCTCTTGAGCTCGCCGATCGTGCCGGAGAGCGACGTCGCGCACTCGGACGAGAGCTTGTGCGTGCGTCCCGCCGTCGCCGAGAGCTTGCCGGCCTTCTTGAGCGCCTTCGCCGCCTTCTTCATGAGCTTGTGGGCGGGCTTCCCCGAGGAGCTCCCGGCCTTCTTGATGAGCGTGCAGGCGCGGGCGAAGCGCGCGTCGATGCCGTGCGGCACGGCGTCGGTGGAGCAGACCGGCTTCTCGAGCCCGCCGTCGCAGAGGCACGTGAGGGCCGCGAATCCCTGGACGTGCGTGTGGAGGCAGCCGCGCGTCACGTCACAGGTGTCCTCGGTGCAGAGGTCGGCGTCGTCGCAGTCGAGGGCCTCGGCGCGGATGCACTCGCCGCCCCAGCAGCTCGTGTTCCGGGTGCAGGCGTTGCCATCGTCGCACGCGGTGCCGTCGGGCATGGTCGTGCCCGTGCACTGACCGGTCGACGGGTCGCAGACACCCGCTGCGCGGCATCCGGTCGCCGCGCAGGTGACGGTCTCGCCGCCCGTGCAGTGCCCGCCCCAGCACGATTCGCCGTGCGTGCACGGGTTGCCGTCGTCGCACGGAAAGCCGTCGGGGGTGCGGACGGCGTCCGTCGGGCACGTGTCCGAGTGCCCGTCGCAGCGCTCCTCGACGTCGCACTGACCGGCCGCGGCTCGGCAGACCGCGGTGCTCTTCGCGTCGGCCGGGCACGCCGCGTTCGAGCCGGTGCACGCCTCGGCGACGTCGCATTCGCCGGCGGCGGAGCGGCACTCGACGCCCGCCGCGACGAGCACGTCGGCGGGGCAGTTGTTCGACGTCCCGTCGCAGACCTCGGCGACGTCGCACGCGCCCGCGGCGGCGCGGCAGACCGCGGTGCTCTTCGCGTCGGCCGGGCACGCGGCGCTGCTACCCGTGCACGTCTCGGCGACGTCGCAGACGCCGGCCGCCGCGCGGCACGGGGTCGTCGACGGCAGGAACGCGTCGGCGGGGCAGGCGGCGCCGGAGCCGGTGCAGAACTCGGCGGCGTCGCACACGCCGGCGGCGTTACGGCACTTGACGGTGGACGGCTTGAACGTGTCGACGGGGCACGCGCCGCTCGTCCCGGTGCAGAACTCGGCGAGATCGCAGTCGCCGGCCGCGTTGCGGCACTTGACGGTCGCGGCCTTCAGCACGTCGGCCGGGCAGTCGTTCGACGACCCGTCGCACGTCTCGGCGACGTCGCAGGCGCCGGTCGCCGGCCGGCAGACGTCGGTGCTCTTCCGGTCGGCGGGGCACGTCGCCGTCGTCCCCGTGCACGTCTCGGCGACGTCGCACGCGCCGGCCTTCGCGCGGCACTCGGTCGTCGCCGGCTTCATCGCGTCTGCCGGGCAGCTGGCGCTCGTGCCGGTGCAGAACTCGGCCGCATCGCAGACGCCCGTGGCGCCGCGGCACTGGAACGTCGCCGCCTTGAAGCCGTCGGCGGGGCAGCTCCCGGACGATCCGGTGCAGAACTCCGCCGTGTCGCACGCGCCGGCCGACGCGCGGCAGAGCGTCGTCGCCGGCTCGAACCGGCAGCTCGACGAGCAGCAGTCGCCGTCGACGACGTTTCCGTCGTCGCAGTCTTCACCCGGATCGACGACGCCGTTGCCGCAGCACGAGCCGGCGATCGCCGCGTCGACGATGTCCATGATCGCCGTCGAGACCTCGCCGTCGGTGCCGCGGATGCTGCCTTCCGTGCCGCCGAGCGCGCTGATCACCTGGGAGTAGCGGTCGAAGAGGGTGGGGTCGGCGAGGCGGTCGCTGCACGGCGACGGGTCGTCCTTCGTCGGCCGCACCGGGCAGAGGATGCCGTGGACGGTCGCGTGCTGCAGGCCGGACGAAACGAGGTTGAAGTCGGTGAAGTAGTTGATCCAGCTCTGGACGCTGTCGTCGGGCTGCCCGGGCGGCGGCTCGGACGCCGGCGTCTGCTCACCGGTGTCGGTCATGAAGACGACGGCGAGACGCGCGTCGGGGCGGAGGAAGCACTCGCCGCCCGGCACGGCGGCGCAACCCGTCCCAGCGACGAACCGGTCGAGCGCGACGCGCGCACCGTTGAAGCCGCGCTCCTGGGAGTTGCCGCAGGTGCCGGCCTGGACGTAGGCGCACTCACTCGTACCGTTGCGGAAGACGTTCATGTCGCGCGTGAACGGGCAGACGATCCGCCGACCCGGTCCGGGGGCGCCGGGGCACACGTCGTCGCTCGTCGGCGCGAGGTGCTCGTCGGTGTACGCGACGGCCATGCGCCAGTCGACCGGGCACGCGGCGAGGGCAAGCTGGTTCGCGATGCTGCCGGCGGCGGACGACAGGACGTCCTGCGAGTTCGCCATCGACGGCGAGTTGTCGATCACCCAGAGAAAGTCGACCTTGCCGGCGCGCGCTTTCACCGCGACCGCGAGCAGCAACGCGACGACGGCGGTACACAGCGTCGGCTTCAGGCAGGCTTTCAGGCTCGGTTTCTTCATGGCTCTCCCTCGCCCGGACGCACGCGCAGCGCGCCCGTGAGCGAGGCCGCGAGAGCAACGGCGGTGCCAGCGAAAAAGCGTCGTTCGCAACGCGTTGCGGCCGTCCCAGTTCCGCATGATCGTGCGGCGCCTCAAGATTCGTTGCGCGAGGCGCACGTCGCGCGACATGGCGTGGCCGGCGGCGGTCGCTGATGCCGATGGACGCGCGTCGCGCTAGGATCCCGCGCGATGGCGACCGTGGGAGAGCGTCTCGCGCGCGTCGACTGGGCGGCGGTCGCCCGGTCACTCGACGAGCGGGGCTACGCGACCACGCCCGCCCTGCTCGACGCCCGCGAGTGCGCCGGCCTCGCGCGCCTCTTCGACGACGATCGCCGCTTCCGGACGCGGATCGACATGGCGCGCTACCGGTTCGGCGTCGGGGAGTACAAGTACTTCGCCGAGCCGCTGCCGAAGGTGGTGGCGACGCTCCGGACGCGGGTCTACGCGAAGCTCGCACCGGTCGCGAATCGCTGGATGGAAGCGCTCGAGGCGGCGGAGCGCTACCCGGCGACGCTCGCCGCGTATCTCGCCGAATGCGCGGCGGCCAAGCAGACCCGCCCGACGCCGCTCCTCCTCCGCTACACGGCCGGCGGCTACAACTGTCTCCACCAATATCTGTACGGGCCCCTCCACTTTCCGTTGCAGCTCACCTGTGCGCTGAGCCGCCTCGGCGAGGACTACACCGGCGGCGAGATCCTCCTCGTCGAGCAGCGCCCGCGCGCACAGTCCCGCGGCGAGGTCGTCGTCCTCCGCCAGGGTGAAGCGGTGATCTTCGCGACCCGCGACCGCCCCGTCGCGGGGTCGCGCGGCTACTACCGCGCCACGATCCGCCACGGCGTCAGCCGCCTCACCTCGGGCGAGCGCATGACCCTGGGCGTCATCTTCCACAACGCCACCTGAAGCGCCACGCGCGCGATCACCCACGGCCCGGACGGCGGGGGGACGCCCGCGCCGCGATTTCCGCAGGCTTTGGCGCGCGCAACGCGCTCGCGCGTAGGACGCCCCAGCCTATGCCGCGCGCCTAGGCCGAGGGCCATGAGCGGCGGTGGGCGTCCCCCCGCCGTCCGGGGCCGCGCCGCGGGTCGCCTAGCTCTGCGCGCTCGGCGACGTCGCGGGGACGATGCGCGCGCGCCGGCGTTCCTTGCCGAGGCGCTCGTACAGGACCGTGCCGTCGACGAGCGCGAACAGCGTGTAATCGCGCCCCATGCCGACGTTCGGGCCCGGATGGACGCGGGTGCCGCACTGCCGGACGAGGATGTTGCCGGCGCGCACCTTCTGGCCGGCGTAGATCTTGACGCCGCGGCGCTGCCCCTGGCTGTCGCGTCCGTTGCGGGTGCTGCCCTGTCCCTTCTTGTGAGCCATCAGGCGATCTCCGTCACCCGGACGGTCGTGATCGACTGCCGGTGGCCGTGGCGCCGGCGGTAGTTCTTCCGCCGCTTCTTCTTGAACACGAGGATCTTCCGCGCGCGCGCGTGACCGACGATCTCGCCCAGCACGCGGACGCCGTCGACGAGCGGTGTGCCGACGCGCACCGCGCCGTCGCCGGCGGTGAGCAGCACCTCGGTGAACTCGACTGGCGCGCCGACCTCGCCCGCGAGACGCTCGATGCGGACGACGTCGCCGGGTGAGACGCGATACTGCTTTCCCCCGGTGCGGATGACGGCGTAGGCCATGAAAAAAGACCGCGCGGCGGTCTTGCCGCGCGGAAGCATCGTCTGTACTTGAGGGTCCGCGGGGTGTCAACCATCAGCGCGCACGGGGGATGATCCGGCTCACGCTCTACAGCCGCGCGGATTGCGACCTCTGTCATGAGATGCGCGTGGTGGTCGACGCGGTCGCGCGCGAGATGGCGTGCGTGGTGGAGGAGATCGACGTCGACGAGGATCCGGCGCTCGTCGAGGCGTACGGGAACGACGTGCCCGTCCTCTGCGTGAACGGTCGGCGGGCGTTCGTCCATCGCGTCGACCGGCCGGCGCTGCGCGCCCGGCTCGCGCGGGAGCCGGCGTAGCGTGCCGACGATCGCAGTGGATGCCATGGGCGGCGACCGGGCCCCGGACGAGGTCGTGAAGGGCGTCGCCCAGGTCTCGCTCGCGACCGACATCGAGTGTCTGCTGGTCGGTGACGAGGCGCGCATCCAGGCGGTGCTGGAAGGGGTCTCGTACAACCCCGAGCACATCTCGATCCTCCACTGCCGGGACGCGATCGGCATGGCGGAGGAGCCGCGCGAGGCGGTCCGGCGTCGCGACGCCTCGCTCGTCGTCGGCGTGCGCGCCGTCGCGGAAGGACGCGCCGATGCGATGGTGTCCGCGGGCAACACGGGGGCCGCCGTGCTCGCCTGCGCGAAGCACTTCCGGCTCCTCCGCGGGATCCGTCGCGCGGCGCTGGCGAGCGTCTATCCGCGGCAGGTGGAGCACCGCGGGCAGGATCCGCTCGCGCTGATCCTCGACGTCGGCGCGACCGTCCGCTGCGAGGCCGACGAGCTCGTGCAGTTCGCGCTCATGGGCAGCGCGTACGCGCGACGCATCTCGAAGGTCATGAGCCCGGCCGTCGGTCTCGTCAACATGGGCAGCGAGGACATGAAGGGCGGCGAGGCGCTCGTCGAGGCGCATCGCCGCCTCCGCCAGCTGCCGCAGGTGAACTTCGTCGGGAACGTCGAAGGGAACGACCTCGTGCGCGGCCGGGCGGACGTAATCGTCTGCGAGGGGTTCATCGGCAACGTCGTCCTGAAGCTCCTCGAGGGGATCTCCGAGGTGCTGTACGACATCACCGCGGTCGCGGGCGATCGCCGGCTCGCGTGGCGCGTCGGACTCCGGCTCCTCTCGCGCGCGATCGAGCGCCTGCGCGCGCTGACCGATTACACGCAGTACGGTGGCTCGCCGATCCTCGGCTTCGAGCAACTCTTCATCAAGTGTCACGGCCGCTCGACGGCGCGCGCCGTCTCGAACGCCGTGAAGGTCGCTGCCAAGGCGGTGCGCGATCGCGTGCCCGCCGAGATCGCGGACGCGGTGGCGGCGTTGCGATGAGGCTTCGCCGGCGCCCGCCTCCGGCGTCCGCGCCGCCGGTGCCGCTCCTGTGCCGGTGGGATCTCGACAAGACGTATCTCCGGAGCGACTTCGACACGATCCGCTCGCTGCTGCGGACCGCGTTCGAGAAGGCCGAGGACAAGATCGACGTGCCTGGCGTCGCCGAGCTGATCCGCGGCCTCAAGGCGGCGGCAAAGCGGCGGCACCGGAGCGCGCTCGTCTACTTCGTCTCGGCGAGCCCGCCCCAGATCGGCCGGCAGATCCGGCGGAAGCTCGAGCTCGACGGCGTCCCGTACGACGGCATCGTCTTCAAGAACCAGCTCGCGCACCTCCGGCGTGGGAAGTTCCGGAACCTGCGGGAGCACGTCGGCTTCAAGCTCGCGGAGCTGCTCCGCGGCCGGCTCGACGCGCCGCCCGAGGCGCGTGAGCTCCTCTTCGGCGACGACTGGGAGTCCGACTCGCTCATCTATTCGCTGTACGCCGACGTGCTCGCCGGCCGGTTGCCGATCGACCGTCTGACGCCCGTCTTGCGCCGGATACGCGTCGATCCGCTTCTCGTCGAGGAGATCGCGACGCTCGCGGCGCGGGCGGTGACCGGTGACCTCGTCGCCCGCATCTTCATCAACCTCGAGCGGCGCTCGCCGCCGGCGGTCTTCCGGCTCTTCGGGCCGCGCGTCGTCCCGACGTTCAACTACTTCCAGACCGCGGCCGTCCTCGCCGTCGACGGACACCTCGAGTCGGCCGACGTGGTGCGCGTCGCGGCGGTGCTCCTCGGCGGCGCGGGTTACACGGCGCGCGCCCTCGAGAACTCGCTCGGCGACCTCGTGCGCCGTGGCCACCTGACGCGCGCCGCCGCCGAGACCCTCGCGCGCGCGCTCCGCATCGACGGCGTGCTGCCGCCGGGGGCGCCCGACGTCTCCCGCTGGCGCCGCGCGCTCCAGGCGCTCCGAGCGCGCCGCCGCGCGCGGCGGTCGACCGCGAGCGCGCCGGCAGCGCCGCCTGGTCCGCTCGACTACGAGGCGATCCTCGATCGCCTCCCGGCCCGCACCGGGTGACCACGGAGGTAGCGAAGATGGCCGACGAGTTCGTCGTCGTTCTCGTGACCGCCGGCAGCGCCGACGAGGCCGGAACGATCGCGCGTGCGCTCGTCGACGCCCGGCTCGCGGCGTGCGCGAACGTCGTCGGCCCGATCCGGTCGATCTATCGCTGGCAGGGGGCGGTCGAGGAGGCCGCGGAGCATCTGCTCGTCATCAAGGGTCGCGCCGCCGACCTGGCCGCGATCGAGACGCTCGTCCGACGGCTCCACAGCTACGACGTCCCCGAGGTGATCGCGCTGCCCGTGGTCGCGGGCTCCGCGCCGTATCTGGCGTGGCTCGCGGGCTCGACCGTGCGCGACTGATCGTCAGCGAGCCGTTCCGTCCTCGAGTCGGCGGAGATTCGCCTGGAAGAGCGCGTTGTCGGGCTCGAGCTCGAGGGCCTTCCGCAGCGCGGCGGCGGCCCGCGCGCGGTCGCCCATCAGGAACGCGACGTTGGCGCGGTACTGATAGACGGTCACCCAGCGCGGCGCGATCCGCTCGGCGTCGTCGAGGGCCTTCATCGCGCCGGGATAGTCGCCGCGGCGAGCCAACGCGCTCGCGCGTTTCGCGAGCGCGGCCGCCATCTTCTCCGCCGGCGACGTCGGCTGCCTCGTCCGCGCCGAGCCGGTGAGACGGCGGAGCGCCTGGCGCGACGGCTCGTAGCGCGGGTCGTAGCGGAGCGCGGTCCGGTACTCGTCGATCGCGGCCTCGGTCTTCCCCTGACGCTCGTAGATGACGGCGCGGTTGTGATGGCCCTCCGGCCGGAGCGGCGCGCGCTCGATCGCGACCGCGAGCTCGGCGAGGGCGTCGTCGAGCCGTCCGAGCGCGCCGAGCGCGCCGGCGAGGCTCGTCCGAAGCGTCGGGTCGTCGGGATGCTCGGTGACGAGCCGCGCGTACGCCTGGCGCGCCTCCTCGTAGTGGCCGGCCTGGAACGCGACCGCGGCGAGGTTCCGATCGCTCTGCGGCGAGTGCGCGCCGACGTAGCCGAGGCTCTGGAGGCGCGCGACGATCGCCGGATCGACCGCGGCGTCGTGCGAGCCGGCGGTGACGGCGCGCTCGCCGTTCTCGTAGGTCGCGACGCGCGGCGGCGGCATGCCGGCGACGATCGTTTCCAGCACGCGGCCCGGCATGTCGTCCGCGGCCGGCAGCCCCGCGAGCGCGAGGAGCGTCGGCGTCACGTCGAGCACGCCGGCGTTCTCGATCCGCGTGGCCGGCTTCACGCCGCGCCCGTAGGCGTAGACGATCCCGTCGATGCGGTGGCTCCGCTCGCTGACGCGGCGGAGGTCGCGGGTCGTGGTCGGGTCGTCCGGCAGCGCGCCGAGTGTGAAGCCGTGGTCGGACAGCACGACGAGCGTCGTGTCGGTGTCCATCGCGTCCATGAAGTCGCCGAGGAAGCCGTCGGCGTAGCGATACATCGCCTCGACCGCGTCCCCGAAGCGAGCCTGCTGCGCCGCGAGATCGCCGGCGAGGTCGTGGGCGCGGAAGAGATGTCCGAAGAGATGAGAGACGGAGTCGACGCCTTCCAGGTAGACGAGCAGAAGGTCCGGGTGCTGTGTTTTCCAGAGATGGAGACCGATCCGGCGGTACGTCTCGCCGGTGGCGAGCGCCCAGCGGAAGTGGCTCACGTCGTCGTTGAAGTCGAAGGGGCGCGCGAGGTCCTCGGCGCTCACGTGGATGAACGGCGCGACGTCCGACGCGGACATGTCTGCCGGCCGGCGGACGAGCGGACGCAGCTCCGCCGCGATCTCGGGCGGCGCGATCGTCCCGGCGGCGTCCACCTCGCCGTTCGTCCCGGGGCTCAGGAGGAAGTGATACGAGGTGTGGTCGGTCACCATCACGCCGCGGACGCTCTCCGCCGGCCACGTCGCCCACCAGCCGACGACCGCGACGCGCCGGCCCGCGTCGGAGAGGATGTTCCAGATCGCCTTCACGCGGCGCATCTGGCTCGTCACCGGAAGCGCCGCGCCGGTCTGGTCGTCGACGGCGACGAAATGGCCGATGCCGTGGATCTCGGCGGACTTCCCGGTCGCGATCGTCGTCCAGATGATGGGGCTCAGCAGGGGCGGGATGCTCCTGAGCCGCCCGGACGCGCCCTCGCGCACCAGCCGCGCGAAGTGCGGCAGCTGCCCCTCGCTGACGAGCATGCCGACGACGTCGGGGTCCATGCCGTCGAGCGCGAGGACGATCGTCCGGCCGCCGGGCGGCGTCCGGCCGCAGCGGACGACGAGCGCCGCCAGCACCACGACCGCCACCCGCACCCGCCACCGCATGGGATCGCCGCTACGACGAAGTGCCGGGGCGGTCAAACGGGTTGGGGTTTTCCCGAACGGCGCGGCGGGCGGTTTTCATTGACGGCACGCGCGCCGGCTCGGTAGCTTCCCGATCGCGCCATGCGCGCCATTCATTTGATTGCGGGCTCGCTCGCGATCATCCTCGCCGTGCCCGCGACCGTGTGGGCGCTCCGCGGGATGGGGCCGCCGTTCGTCGTCTCGGGCAACGCGAGCCGCGCCGACGTCGCGTCGGACGCGTCGGGGAACTTCGTCGTCGTGTGGGAGAACTATCTCTCGAACGGCGTCCGGGGCCGGCGCTTCACGAGCGCCGGCGCGGCGCTCGGCGACGCGTTCGACGTCGCCGCGTCGGGTTACGGCGCGGGGGTCGCCCGGCATGGCGCCGGCGACTTCCTCGTCGTCTGGCAGGACTACGATCTGACGAGCGGCCCGACCGTCTTCGGGCGCCACTTCGACGCGCAGGGCGCCGGGATCGGCCAGCCGCTCACGGCCGCGATCCTCGAGTCGCCTCCCGAGGACTCGACCCCGGCCGTCGCAGAGATTCCGGGCGGCTTCGTCGTCGCATGGTCCGACTACGATTATCCGAACGGCTATCGCCTGCGGGGCCAGCGCGTGACCGATGGCAACCTCCTCGACGGCGGTGTGTTGCCTCTCGCGAACGATGCGCTCACCCCCGATGCCGCCCCGAACGCGGGCCGGTTCGTCGTCGTCTGGTCCGACTACAACGACTACTCGCTTCGCGGAGAGAGCTTCACGCCAGCGGGCAGCTCGCGCGGGACCTTCCACGTGAGCGATACGGGGTATTTCCCCGACGTCGCGGTCGACGCGAGCGGGAACTTCGTGGTCGTCTGGCAGGAGTACGCCGCGGAGAGCGCGCTCCGCGCCCAGCGCTTCGACACGAACGGCGATCCGCGTGAGCAGAGCTGTCGGATCGTCGACGACGGCGGGTTCCCGGCGATCGCGCCGGCCGGGAACGGGAAGTTCGTCGTCGTGTGGACGGACTACTCGGCGCCCGCCGCCCAGGTGGTCGGCCGGCTCTTCAGCGACGACGGCGTGTGCGATTCCAGCACGACGACCACCACCACGACGCCGGGGACCTCGTCGACCACGAACACGACGCAACCCGGCGCGACGACGAGCTCGACGATCGTGATCGTCACGACGTCGACGACGACGTCCGTGTCGACGAGCACCTCGTCGACGTCGACCACCACGCGTTCCGCGTCGACGTCGAGCACGGCGGTGGCGATCACGACGACGACGTCACCGAGCACGGCGCCCCCGCCGGTCGGATCGACGAGCACGACGTCGACGACGCTCGGCTGTCCGAGCAGTGGATTCGACGGCGCGCTCTGCGAGCTCGGCCGGCTCTCGGTCGCGACGCTGTGCGGTGCCGAGACCGTCGACGCCTCGGTGCGGCAGCTCGTCGACGCAAAGCTCGCGAAGGTCCGCGGTCTCCTCGAGGCCGCGCGGAGCAAGTCGCTCGCGAACGGCAAGCCGAAGGCCGTGAACGCGCCCGTGAAGGCCGCGGGCAAGCAGCTCCAGGCGCTCGTCGCCAAGGTCACGAAGGCGGCCAAGCGGAAGAAGCTCTCCGCGTCGTGCGCGCAGACGATCGGCGGCCGTGTCGGCGGCCTCCGGCAGGCCGTGCTCGGCCTCCGCGTCTGAAGCGACCCGAGACCCATGTCTCGGGTCGGGATCGGAAGCGAGCGTGAAACGGCAGTGTGACGCGCGACCGCCATGCCGCGGCTGGCAGAGCCAGCGCGGCATCCTGGTACGCGCGCAGTAAGAGTTCGGATTCGCGACCGCATCCGAGCGTGAAGCGCGTGTCCTAGGGCGTGCCCGGATGCCGCGCTGGCTCTGCCAGCCGCGGCACGACGGCCGCGCGTGACCAGGCGCCAGACTCTCGCGTCCGTCCCGCGACCCGAGAAGTCTCGGGTCGCGCTTTATCGCGCTTCTTCGAGCCCGCGCTCGAGGAGCGCGGCGTTGGGCAGCATGCCGTGCAGGTTCCCGCGGAGCGCCGCGAGCGCGGGACCCAGGTTCCGGAACGCGAGGCGCCCGCGCAGCTCGGCGAGCCGGCCCGCATGCTCCTCGAGGAAGCGCGTGAGCACCGTCAGCGACACGCGCTCGACGCCGCCGACGTCGATGATGATCCGCTCGGTGCTCCGGCCGAGGCCGCGCCGGACGCGCGCGACGAGCTTCCGCGCGGCGCGGGCGTCGACGGTGCCCTCGAGCCGGATGACGACCGCGGCGAGCGTCTCGTCGCGCATCGCGCGGGCGCGGAGCCACGCGTTCCGCATCTGCCCGCCGCTCGCCTGGACGGCGCCGACGAGCGTCGAGACGAACGGGACGCGCTCGCGGATCGCGATCGGGCGCGCGACCGCGCGCGCGAGTCGCATCGCCGGTGTCGGCTCGGCGGCGTGGCGCGGACGGACCCGGCGGGTGCGATAGTTCGCGAGCATCGCGCCGCGATCGGCGGCGCGGAGGAGTCCCGTCCGCCGCCAGATCGCGCGATGCGTGTAGAGCGTGTGCTCGGTCCACGCGAGGCCGCGCGCGAGCTCGTCGCGTGACATCGCGGACGCGTCCTCGGCGCGTTCGAGGCGGGGAAACGCGACGCGACCCGCCGTGCAGAGCCACACGGTGCGACCGAAGACGCCTGCGTCGTCGCCGGGACGGCCGAGGGCGCAGCGGACGACGGTCAGCAGGCCGGCGCGGCGGATGCGGCGGAGCTCGGCGGCGGCCGCGTCGACGTCGCCCCCCGCGTCGCGTAGCAGCGGATCGGGGTCGGGCCCGATCAGGAGCGCGCGGCATCCGTTCGTCCACGCGAGGCGGAGGAGCGCCGGGTCGTGTCCGCCGACGAGGTCGCTCTCGATCGCCCACGCGCACCCCATCTTTCCGAGGTGCCGGCAGAGGAGCCGCGCGTACGATGCGACGTGCCCGAAGAGATGGCCGGTGAGGACGATCCCGTCCGGCGCGTTCGCGAGCTGCGGGGCGATCTCGGCGACGACCTGTCCGGGTGCCCGCAGCGTGCCCGTCGGTCCGACGAGCGAGACGCGTCGCCATCCCCCCATGGACGCCCTATAGGAAACGGGAGGCGCGCTTTGCAATAGCGTGCTAGGAGGCGGACGCGTGATCGCCGTGACCGAGCCGCGGGTAGTCCTCGCGCCGAATCCCGGGCTCATGACCGGACCCGGAACGAATCAGTACGTGCTCGGCGACGACGCGCCGCTCGTCATCGACGTCGCCCCCTACGACGCCGAGAACGCGCGCCGTTTCGCGAGCGGGCTCGAAGGCGCCACGCCGTCGGCGATCCTGCTGACGCACATCCACCCGGACCACGTCGGGGGCGCCCCCGCGCTGCGCGAGGCGACCGGCGCGCCGCTCGCGGTCCACGCGCGGCGCGCGACGTTTCCCTGGTCCGGCGCGCCGCTCGCGCCGGAGCGCGTCCTCGAGGACGGTGACGAGATCGTCCATGCCGGCGGCCGTCTTCGCGTGCTGCATGCGCCCGGCCACGAGTCCGGGCACGTCTGCTACTACGACCCCGACCGCCGGTGGCTCTTCACCGGCGACGTCATTCTCGGCACCGGCACGACGGTCATCGCGCCGCCCGACGGCGACATGAACGCGTACCTGACGACGCTCCGCCGCCTCGCCGCGCTCGACCTCGCGCGCATCTATCCGGGGCACGGCCCGGCGATCGATCACCCCGCGGAGACGATCGCGGAGTACATCGCGCATCGGCTCATGCGCGAGCGGCAGATCGTAGACGCGCTCGACGCGGGGATCGACCGCGTGCCGGCGATCGTCGCGCGCCTCTACGCCGAGATCCACCCGGGCCTCCACGGCGCCGCGGCGCTCACCGTGCGCGCGCACCTCGCGAAGCTCGTCGGCGACGGCGTCGTCGTCGAGGAGCCGGACGACCGCTTCCGGCTACGGACCTGAGACGGTCGTCCGCGCCCACACCGGGAACGGTGCGACGTCACCCGCGAGGACCAGCACGCGCGTGTCGCGGCGCTCGACGTGCGCGTCCGGGACCATTTCCGGCACGGCGTCCGCGAACTCGGTCGCGTCGGCCGGGGAATCCCACGCCGTCATCCAGACGAGCACGAGGTCGTCGCCGCGCGCGAGCGCGCGGAGACGGTCGCCGCCCCAGCCGTCGGCGACGCGAAGCGCGCGATCGGAGGGGAAGACCCGCCGGGCGAGGACCCGGATCTGCAGCTCGCCCACGGTCTCCTCGAGAACGCGTGTGAAGCCCGCCGCCTCGAGCGCCTCCGTGCCGCCGAGCGCGACCGGGACCGGCGTGTCGCGAACGCCGAAATAGCGCGCGGGGTGGAGGACCTGCTCCGTCGACTGCGGCGGGTCGCGGTGCACGCGGTCGACCGCCGGCCAACCGCCGTCGGCGAGCGCCCAGCCGACGAACGCCGTGCCGGCGTCGTACTGGAACGCGAGCGAGGCACGCACGACCTCGGGGACGTCGGGGTACTTGCCCGCGAGCTCGTCCGGAACGCGATGCAGCTGCCGCTCGACGACGTCGATCGTGTCCGAGTCGAGGCGGCCGAGGACCGAGGCGAAGCCGGCGAGCGTGGCGTCGCCTTCGAGGAGCGCGTGGCGCGCGAGCTCGCGGTCGCCGTGGCCGTCGGTGAGCGGTTCCGGGTCGACGGGTAGGCCGTAGTGCTGATCCTGGAGCGCATGCGTCAGCTCATGTGCGACCAAGAACTCGCCGACGAGGTCGCGCCCGGTGAGCGTCGTGAACAGCGCCGCCCGGAAGCCCGCGAGGCCGAGCGCCGTCTTCGCGAGCACGAGGCGCTTGGTGCGCGGATCGTAGAAGCCGGCGCCCTCCTCGGAGTAGAGGCGCTCGAGCGCCGGCCGGAGCGCCGTGCCCGCGGGCAGCAGCCCGAGGCGCGCGTACACGGCCGAGGCGCGCTCCAAATCGCCGGGCCGGTAGCTCTGATCGATCTCGTTGGCGACGACCTGCGCGACCTCGTCGCGCGCGAGCGCGACGACCGGCACCGGGCCCGTGAACTCGAGCCCGCGGACGGTGTGGAGGGTCCGCCGGACGGCGGCGAGCGCGTCCTCGTTCACCACGCCGTGGCGGACGATCCGCCCCGGACCGCACGCCGCGACGACGACGAGGAGAACGGACGCGACGGCGCGCGTCACCGCGGCTCTTCGATGATGATCGCGGGATAGCCGAGGCGGCTGATCAGCTCGGCACGCGCGAGCGCGACCCCGCGGAGCGGATACGGCCCGAGCCGCACGCGATAGTACGGGCCGGCGGCCCCGTCGAGGGCGCTCACGAACGCGTCGGCGAAGTGGTGCGCGAGGACTTCCCGCAGATGCCGGGCACGTCCCGCGTCCGTCAGCGCCGCGACCTGCACGGCGAACGTCGACGTCGGGAGATCGTTCGGCGGCGGCGGGACGAGCGGACGCGGCGGCGCCGCGGCGTCGCGCAGGAGGTCGATGCGGACGCGCGCGGTGCCCGGGCCGATCATGCCGATCGTCCGCGCCGCGGCGTAGGACAGGTCGATCGCGCGTCCGCCGACGAACGGCCCGCGGTCGTTGATGCGGACCTCGACGGAGCGGCCGTTCGTCAGATTCGTCACCATCGCGCGCGTGCCGAGAGGCAGCGTCGGGTGCGCCGCGGTCAGCTCGTACTGATCGTAGATCTCGCCGTTGGCCGTCCGGTTGCCGTGGAAGCCGGGTCCGTACCAGGAGGCGACGCCGATCTGCACGCCGTCGACGACGGGCGGGGGCGCGGGCTCGCGGACGACGCTGCATCCTGCGACCACGCAGACGACGATCGCCCACCGCCATCCCCGCATCCGGCCGCGCATTATCGACGTTCGAAGTGCGCCCGCAAGTCCGCGACGTGTGGCGGCTTTCCGGATTTACTCGTCGGACGCCTTGTGGTAACTCGCGACCAGTCCCGCCATGTCCGGCCATTCCAAGTGGAGCTCGATCAAGCACAAGAAGGCGCTGAAGGACGCCAAGCGGGGCAAGGCCTTCACGAAGTTCATCAAGGAGATCACGGTCGCGGCCCGCATGGGCGGCGGCGACATCAACGCGAACCCGCGCCTCCGGACCGCGGTTCTGACCGCACGGCAGAACAGCATGCCGGCCGACAACATCGACCGCGCGATCAAGAAGGGCACCGGCGAGCTCGAGGGCGTCACGTACGAGGAGGTGACGTACGAGGCGTACGGGCCGGGCGGCGTCGCGATGCTGATCGAGACGCTCACCGACAACCGGACGCGCACCGTCGCCGATCTCCGGAGCATCCTCACGAAGCACAACGGCAACCTCGCGGCGGCGAACGCGGTCGCGTGGATGTTCCAGAAGCGCGGCCTCATCACCGTCGAGCGCGCGGGTGTCGACGAGGACAAGGTGATGGAGGTCGCCCTCGAGGGCGGCGCCGAGGACGTCCGCGACGCGGGCGACATCCTCGAGGTCATCACCGCACCGGATCAGTTCGAGAAGGTGAAGGCCGCGCTCGATCAGGCGAAGGTGCCGACCGCGTCCGCCGAGGTCACGATGATGCCGCAGTCGACGGTCGCCATCTCGGGGAAGACCGCCGAGCAGATGGTGCGCCTCCTCGAAGCGGTGGAAGACCACGACGACGTGCAGAACGTGTCGTCGAACATGGACATCGCGGCGGACGAGCTGGAGCGACTGTCGGCGTGAAGCGCCGCCTGTGGGCGGAGGTGGAGGGGGCGTGCGGGTGCTCGGAATCGACCCGGGAAGCCGGCTGACGGGCTGGGGCGTGGTCGAGGTCCGGCGCGGCGCGTTCCACCACGTCGCGAGCGGGACGATTCCGCTGCGCGTTTCCGATCCGCTCGGCTTCCGCCTCGCGCATCTCCACGCCGAGTGTCTCCGGCTGCTCGCGGCGTGGACGCCGGCGGCCGTCGTCCTCGAGCGCGCGTTCGTCGCGCGAAACGTGCAGAGCGCCTTCCGCCTCGGCGAAGCACGCGGCGCGGTCCTCGCCGCCGCCGGCAGCAACCGCACGGCGCTCCACGAGTACGCGCCCGCGACCGTGAAGCTGGCTGCGGTCGGCTACGGTCAGGCCGACAAGCGCGCCGTCGGCCGCGGCGTCGCGATGCGCCTCGCGCTGCCCGCACCGCCCGCGCCCGACGCCGCCGACGCGCTAGCACTGGCCCTGTGCCATCTACATCACGCCCCGTTGGCTGACCAAATCAACCGAGCTGTTTCAGGATCGGTTGCCTCCGCGCGGACGCGCGGAGGCAACTCCGGAGCGCGAACGCGCGGAGGCTTCATTTGATTGCGGCGCTCGCGGGCACGCTCCTCGAGAAGAGCCCGGAGCGACTCGTCGTCGACGTCGGCGGCGTCGGATATGCCGTGCAGGTCTCGCTGCAGACGTTCGCCGATCTCCCGGCGGCCGGCTCGGCGGTGCGCCTCCTCGTCCACACGGAGGTGCGGGAGGACGCGATCGAGCTGTTCGGCTTCCTCGCCGCCGACGAGCGCGCGCTCTTCCACCTGCTGCGAAAGGTGAAGGGCCTCGGCCCGCGCACCGTGATCGCGGTGCTGTCCGGGATGCCGTACCGCGAGCTCGCTGCCACGATTGCGGCCGGCGACGCGGGCCGTCTCCAAACGATCCCGGGCGTCGGGAAGAAGTTCGCCGAGCGAATCGTCGTCGAGTGTCGCGAGGGGGCTGGCGTCCTCGCCGCCGGGGCGCCACGGCCCGAGGCCACGCCGACGCCGACCGGCGTTCTCGGCGAAGCGGTTTCCGCGCTGGTGAACCTCGGCTACAAGCGGAACGAGGCGGAGCGCGCGGTCGAGCGCGTCGGACGTGGGGCGGCGCCGCTCGAGGAGGTCGTGCGCGCGGCGCTCCAGGGCCTCGCGGGGTAGTCGATGGCGCGCGCACCGAGTCCGGTCGTCCCCGAGGCGCTCGACGACGATCTCGTCGTCGAGACGCCGCTCCGCCCGCGGACGCTCGACGAGTACGTCGGGCAGGCGTCGATCCGGGAGAACCTGCGCGTGCAGATCGCGGCGGCGCGCTCGCGCGGCGACGTCCTCGATCACGTGTTGCTCTATGGCCCACCGGGACTCGGGAAGACGTCGCTCGCGCACGTGATCGCGAACGAGCTCGGCGTCGGCATCCGGGCGACGTCGGGCCCAGTTCTCGAGCGGCCCGGCGATCTCGCCGCGATCCTCTCGAACCTCGAGCGCGGGCAGGTCTTCTTCATCGACGAGATCCATCGGCTGAACCACGTCGTCGAGGAGACGCTGTACCCCGCGATGGAGGACTTCCAGCTGGACCTCGTGGTGGGGCAGGGGCCGACGGCACGCTCGATCAAGCTGCCGTTGAAGCCGTTCTGCCTGGTCGGGGCGACGACGCGCGCCGGGTTGCTCACGTCCGCGCTGCGCGATCGCTTCGGGGCGACGTTCCGGCTCGACTTCTACGAGCGCGAGGAGCTGGAGACGATCCTCCGTCGCTCGGCGACCATTCTCGGGGCGACGCTCGAGGACGCGGGCGCGGCGGAGATGGCGTCGCGTGCGCGCGGGACGCCGCGGATCGCGAACCGGCTCCTCCGGCGCGTGCGCGACTTCGCCGAGGTGCGGGCCTCGGGGCGGATCACGCGGGAGGTCGCGCGGGACGCGCTCCGGCTGCTCGACATCGACGAGGCGGGCTTCGACAAGATGGACCGCGCGCTGCTGCTGACGATCATCGACAAATTCGCGGGCGGGCCGGTCGGGATCGACACGCTCGCGGCGGCGGTCGGCGAGGAACGGGACACGATCGAGGACGTCTACGAGCCGTTCCTGATTCAGGAGGGATTCCTCGACCGGACGCCGAAGGGGCGCGTCGCGACGGCGCTCGCGTTCGCGCACTTCGGACGGCGCGTCGGGGTGCCGGCGACGGCGCAGCAGAAGCTGTTCTAGCCCGGCCGCCGGCTCGTCGAGCCGTCCCGGTCGGCAGCGGCGATCAGTCCGTCTCGCCTGGGAACTCGAGGATCGTGCAGTTCGAGACGAAATCATCGACGTACGCGAACGGCACGTTCTCGTCATGTCTCGATACGCCGAGCGCGAACGCGGCACCGAGGTTTGGATCGATCGAGTACTGCCGGACGAAGTGGCCACTTCGCGTGAACTCGACGATCTCGCTCGGCTCCGCCGGGTCCTGACTCACCGCCGGATCCGCGTTCGCCACCAGGAGGTTCCTGTTCGACGCGAAGATCAGGCCGAGCGGCCCGTGCAGATGGGCCGCGTCGTGATACACGACCGTTCCTTTCCCGAGGTCGGTGTGCGTCCTCCCCGCACCGCGCAGCGCGAAGATGGTGTCGTCCTTCTCGGAGGCGACGAACAGGACGTCCTCGTCGGCATCGTATGCGAGGCCTGCCGGACCGACGACCACGGCGGCGGAATCCGGGCCAAAGCCATAGCCCGACGCGATCCGGAGGAAGTTCCGCACCATCACACCCCCATGTTCGAACGTCACATCGAGCCGCGTGACGGTCCCGTCGAAGACGTTCGAGACGAACAGCTGCGCGCCCGACTCGAACTCGTTGATCGCGAGGCCCCACGGTCCATTGACCCGCTTCGACGTGCCGAAGTTCGTGACGACGTGCCCGCCCCCGTCCAACACGAAGAGCCCTCCCGAGCCCGCCGTGCTGGACGTCCCATCCTGGGTGAAGACGGACCCGGCGAAGACGAGTCCGTGCACGATCCCGAGGGCGTTCGTGAACCCGATGGGCGCGGTTCCCTGAAAGAACAGCCCCGTCTCGCCGTTCCTCGGATCGATGGTGACGATCGTGCTACCACGTCCCTGGAGGCTCGTATCGTTGAAGTTCGAAACGAGGATCTGCCCAGGCTTGGCGGTGCCCCCGGACGGGAAGTCGTGCGGCACGAAGGCCAGACCATACGGGTTGAGGTCGCCGTTGGCCGGCACGGTCGACGCTTGGATCGGCAGGAACGGCTTGAAGTCCGCACGGACGGCGCGCCCGAAGCCGAGCAGAGCCAGAAGCGCACCCAGCGTGAGGATTCTCGTCGCGGTCGCCGCGGGGTGGGGTTCGCTGCCGCACCCGGGTCGGACCCGTGGAACGCGAGGGTGATCCTTCATGACGCCTCCCTGGACTTGAAGTTCGCCCCCCAGTTGGAGAGTTCGTGGCCGAACGCCAAAAGTTACAGGCCCGCGCAAGGGAGACCCGCGCAAGGGAGACCATTGATGAACGTACGGTGGAGGGCTCCAAGCCGATTCGGCTGCGCGCGGGTGCTCACGGCGGGTGTGCTGTCCCTCGCCGTTTGCGGCGGCCAGCTCGCGAACGCTTCCGGTCAGAACGAGGCCGCTCCCGGGACGAAGCCCGCGGTGATCTACGTGACGGACTTCGAGCTCGAGCCGAAGAACGTCGACGTCGAGAAGAACCCGCTTCCACGCCCACCGCGACCGCCGTTCGCGCCGGTCCTGCCGAAGCCGCCTGGTGAACCGGCGGATTCGGCGACGCGTGCACGAGAGCTCGTCGACCTCATGGCGACGTCACTCGTCGGGAATCTCCGAAAGGCGGGGCTCGGCGCGCAGCGCCTCCGCCCTGCGGAGCCGTGGCCGGCGAGCGGCTGGCTCGTCCGTGGCATCTTCACCCAGGTCGACGAAGGGAACCGCCTCCGCCGCGCGGTCGTCGGCTTTGGCGCCGGTCAGACGCGGATGCAGGTGGCCGCCGCGGTCGACGACCTCGCGCGTGGGGCGCCGAACAAGTTCTACGACCTGAAGACGAGCGCCGAGAGCGGGAAGATGCCGGGCGCGGGGCCGCTCGTCATGTTCACGCCCGCCGCCGTCGCCGTGCGCTTCGCCCTCGCCGGCGGCGATCTCGAACGGAACGTCGAGCAGGCCGCCGCGAGGATCGCGGCCGACGTCGTGGCGCGTGTCCGGAAGTAGCCAGATGAGCAGCCCTCGAACCGTTCACGGCGGGTGCCTGTGTGGCGCGGTGCGGTTCGCCGTCACCCTGCCGACGATGTTCTGCGCGCATTGCCATTGCACGATGTGCCGGCGGAACCACGGCGCCGCGTTCGTGACCTGGTTCGCGGTTCTTCGCGCTCAATTCGAGCTCGAGAGCGGCGGCGACGAGATCGAGCGGTACCAGTCGTCGGAGCACGGAAGCCGCTCGTTCTGTCGCCGCTGCGGCAGCTCGCTGATGTGCGTGTCGAATCGGCACCCGGACATCGTCGATATTCCGCTCGCGAGCATGGACGGTCCGATCGATCGATGCCCCGAGTCCCACATTTACTTCGACGATCGCGCCGACTGGACGACGGTCGCCGACGATCTGCCACGCCTCGGCGGTGCCAGCGGGTTGGAGCCGACGAAATGACGGCACGTCCCTCGCTCGCGATCGTCCTGACCGGCGTGCTGTGCGTGCTCCTCGCCGGGGCGGTGCGGATCGCGGCGCAGGAGCTCGACTGCGAGGACGTCGATCAGGACTGCGATCCCGGCGACCGGACCGTCGCCCCCGGGATCAAGCGCGCGGGCGACCAGCTCCTCGAGTGCGCCACCGGCCGCGTCGACGCGTGCGATCTGACGGGGGTGCTCGCGCCCGTCCGGGACGTCCAGTGCCGGACGGCGATCGAATGTCAGGTCCGGGCCCTCTTCGCACAGCTCGCGGACGGCCAGACCGCCTGCGCCGAGCAGCTCTTTCGCGACGGCTACTATTACATGGCGCACACGGCGAGCCACCTGCGCCGGAGCCGGGCCGACAAGCTCGCGAGCGACCTCGCCCGCTGCAAGAAGCGCGGCGGTCGCCGCTGTACGACTCCGATCGCGCCACCGCTCGCCGACGCGTGCGTCGGAAAGACGACGCCGGCCGACGGTGCCGCGTGCGTGTGTGCCGCCGCCGAGGCGCTGTCCGATCGTCTCCTCCAGCGCCCGCCGACGTGCATCCAGCGCTCCTCGGAGAGCTGCCCGGTCGAGACCCGGCCGGGTGCGCTGCAGCCGAACTTCGTCATCATCCTGAGCGACGATCAGCGGTGGGACACCGTGGACACCACCCATCAGGCGCCGAAGCGTCCCGGCTGGGTCATGCCGAACGTGAAGAGCGAGCTCGCCGATTCGGGCATCATTTTCACGGAGGGCTACGTGACGACCTCGCTCTGCTGCCCGAGCCGAACGAGCATCCTCACGGGGCAGTACGCCCACACGACGGACGTGCACGACAACACGCCGCCCGACGGCGGCGCCGAGGTGTTCGACGATCACTGCACGGTCGCGACCTGGCTCAAGCAGCGGGGTTATCGGACGGGCTTCGTCGGAAAGTACCTGAACGGCTATGAGAGCCTCGCGCCGTGCATCCCGCCCGGCTACGACGACTGGCACGTCCAGATCCAGGTCCGCTTCTACGACTACGACGTCGTCGACAACGGCGTCGTCACGCACTTCGGCAGCGCCCCATCGGACTATTCCGCCGACGTGATGACCGAGCGTGCCGTCGAGTTCATCCACGCCTCGGTCGGCAAGCGATTCTTCCTCCACGTGAGCCAGAAGGCGCCGCACGCGCCCGCCATCCCGGCGCCGCGGCACGTCGGGCTCTTCGCCGGGCTCGCGCCGTTCCGACCGCCGAACTACGCCGAGCCCGACGCGAGCGACAAGCCGGCCTGGGTCCAGTCACTTCACTGGACGGCAAAGGACGCGTCACGGACCGACGAGTTCCGCATCGACCAGCTCGAGTCGCTGCAGGCGGTCGACGAGGGCGTCGGCGCGATCATGCGCGCCCTCCGGGAGATCGGTGCGGACGAGAACACGCTCGTCATCTACACCTCCGACAACGGCTACTCGTGGGGCTCGCATCGCTGGAAGGGCAAGACGTGCCCATACGAGGAGTGCATCCGGGTCCCGATGGTGATGCGGTATCCGGCGCTGACCACGGGGGCACCCCGCACCGACGATCGCTTCGTGCTGAACGTCGACTTCGCCGCGACGATCGCGGACCTCGCCGGCGTGACACCGCCCGAGCTCGTCAACGGGATGAGCGTCGTGCCGCTGCTCGCGAACACCGCGACGGGCTGGCGGACCGACCTCCTGAACGAGCACTGGAACGGGAAGATCCCGACGAACCGGCTCGTGAAGGGCGAGTTCGACGGCGCGACGTGGAAGTACGTCGAGTACGAGACGGGCGAGACCGAGCTCTACGACCTGGACCGGGACGCGTCCGAGCTCGTGAACGTGACCGACGATCCCGCCCACGCCGCGCTCAAGGCGCGGATGGCGGCGCGGCTGCACGGGCTCCAGACGGAGTGACGTGCCTGGTCCGGGGGATTCCGGAGTGAGCCCCGGATTGGCATCATTCGGCGAGCATGAACGACCTCGGCCGGGTTCTCATCGTCATCGGCGGAATGGTGCTCCTCGCGGGGCTCGTGCTCGTCTTCGCCGATCGGCTCGGCTGGTTCGGACGGCTCCCCGGCGACATCGTCGTGCGGCGCGGCCCGGTGACGTTCTATTTCCCGGTCGTCACGTCGATCGTGCTGAGCATCGTCTTGACCGTCGTGCTGAATCTGTTCTTTCGGCGCTAGCGTTCCGCACGGCGTCGCCCGGACGTGATCGGTATCACGCTTTTTCTTCAGCTTCTTTGCCGCTTTGCACGGCGAAGCGCGGCCTTGCCTTCATTCGTCCTTGCCCCTATCATCCGCCGGTCCCGCATGGCCGGCTCGTCCGATTCGCCCTCGTGGGCGCCCCCGCCCGAGGTGCGCCGCCGCCGGCGCGAAGGGTGGATCATCGCTGGGATCATCACGGCGGTGCTGCTCCTCGCGGTTTTCCAGTTCCGGCTGCCGCAGTCCCTCGGGTCCGGGTCGCTCGGCACCGACGCGGTGCTGATCGCGCTCATCGACCTGAACCTGATCCTCCTCGTCCTGCTCGTCTTCCTCGTCGGCCGGAACATCGCGAAGCTGATCTTCGAGCGCCGGCGGCGCATCATGGGCTCGCACCTGCGGACGCGGCTCGTCGGCGCGTTCGTCGCGATCGCGCTGCTTCCCGCGACGCTCCTCTTCCTCGTGGCGCTCGTCTTCGTCGGCAACTCGATCGAGCGGTGGTTCAACGGCCAGGTCGAGAACGCGCTCGAGGGTTCGCTCGAGGTCGCGCACGCGTACTACGAGGACCTCGCGGGCACGGCGCTCGGCTTCGCGCGCGAGCTGGCCGCCCGCATCGCCGGCGACGAGCTCTACGCGAAGCGCGACGCGCTCCGGAAATTCATCGACCAGCGACGTCTCGAGTACCAGCTCGATATGGTCGAGGTCTTCGTCCACGGCCAGGCGATCGGCCGCGCGCGGCGTCCCGACCTCGTCGGTCGGTTCGGCGTCGACGCGAAGAGCGAGTTCCTCGACCGCGCGACGCGCGGCGAGGAGGCGACGCTCGTCGACGCCGTCGGCGAGGCGGACATGATCCGCGCCGCGGTGCCCGTCCAGGTCGAGGGACGCACGGTCGGCGCCGTCGTCGTCGACTCGTACGTCCCGCGGAGCGTCGTCAAGCGACGGGAGGAGAGCGAGCGCGCTTTCAACGAGTACCTCCGGCTGAAGGTACAGCGCCGCCCGATCCAGACGAACTACACGATCACGCTCGCCGTCGTGACGATCGTCGTCCTCTTCTCCGCGACCTGGTTCGGCTTCTATCTCGCCCGCGGCATCACCGTCCCGATCCAGCGCCTCGCCGAGGGGACGCGCGCCGTCGCGCAGGGCGACCTCGACCACCGGATCGAAGGCGAGGGCTCTGACGAGATCGGGACGCTCGTCGGCGCCTTCAACCGGATGACCGCCGACCTGAAGACGAGCCGCACCGAGCTCGAGTCGCGCCGCCGCTATCTCGAGACGATCCTCGCGAACATCACGGCGGGCGTCGTCTCCGCGAATGCGGACGGCCGCGTGACGACCATGAACCGCGCTGCCGAGTCGCTCCTCGGCATGACGGCGACCTCGGCCGTCGGACGGCGGATCGACGACGTGTTCGCGGGCGATACGTACGCGGACGCCCGGCAGCTCGCCGCCGAGCTGCGGACGGCGACGCCGAGCTATCCGACGCTCCTCGGCCCGCGCTACGCCGCGGCGCCGGTCGAGCGGCAGCTGAAGCTCGCGCGCGACGGCCACGAGTTCGCCGTGCTCCTCACCGGGACGCCGCTCGTCGCCGAGGGCGGTGGGCTCGTGCTCTTCTTCGAGGACGTGACGCATCTCCTGCGCGTCCAGCGGATGGAAGCGTGGCGCGAGGTCGCGCGTCGGATCGCGCACGAGATCAAGAATCCGCTGACGCCGATCCAGCTTTCCGCACAGCGGCTGCGCCGTCGATACGCCGCGCAGCTCGGCGAAGACGGCGCGGTCTTCGACGAGTGCACCCGGACGATCGTGCAGCAGGTCGAGGAGCTGAAGGCGCTCGTGAACGAGTTCTCGACCTTCGCGCGTCTGCCCTCCGGCACCCGCGCGGCGCAGGACCTGAACCGCCTCGTCGAGGAGGCGCTCGTCCTCTTCCGCGAGGGGCATCGCGAGGTCCAGTTCAGCTTCGATCCCGACGACGGGCTGCCGGAGCTCGAGATCGACCGCGAGGGGGTCAAGCGGGCCGTGATCAATCTGCTGGACAACGCGGTCGCCGCGTGCGCGAGCCGTCACAACGGTGCGCCCGGCACGGTCGGTCGCGTGGCGCTGTGGACGTCGTACGACCGCGGACTCGGCGTCGCGCGGCTCGAGATCGCGGACGACGGCACGGGCATGACGCCCGAGGTGAAGGCACGGCTCTTCGAGCCGTACTTCTCGACCAAGTCCGACGGCACCGGGCTCGGGCTTGCGATCGTGTCGGCGATCGTGGCGGATCATCAGGGCTTCGTCCGCGTGCGGGACAACCTGCCGCGCGGCAGCCGGTTCGTGATCGAGCTGCCCGTGCCGCCGCGCGCGACGACCGTCGCGGCGGGTCAGGCGACGTACGCGAGCGCGTGAACGGGGTGGAGGAGAGGATGGCGGAAACGATCCTGGTGGTCGACGACGAGGAGAACATCCGGCACACGCTGCGCGGCGTGCTCGCCGACGAGGGGTTCGAGGTCCTGGAAGCGTCCAACGGGCGGCGCGCGCTCGAGCTGCTCGAGCACGTCGCGCCGCGGCTCGCGATCGTCGACGTGTGGATGCCCGAGGTCGACGGCGTGGAGCTCGTCGAGCGGATGCGGGCGCAGGCGCCCGGCGTCCCGATCATCGTGATCTCCGGGCACGGGACGATCGAGACCGCCGTGCGCGTCATCCGCCTCGGCGCGTTCGACTTCCTCGAGAAGCCGTTCCCGCTCGACGCGCTCCTGAACGTCGTCGGCCGTGCGCTCGCGAGCGACGTCCCGAGCCCGCGTCCCGACGCGCCGCCGCTCGTCGTCGGCGGCCCGGCGGTCGTGCCGCCGCGGCAGATTCCGGAGCGGACGATCGCGAAGAGCGTGCTGGTGAACGGGCAGGGCCTCCACTCGGGCGCGCGCACCGGGCTGATCCTCCAGCCGCTGCCGCCCGGGAGCGGCATCGTCTTCGGCAGCATCCTCTCCGGCGCGACCGTCCCCGCGCTCGTCGATCACATCGATTCGACCGGCTACGCGACGACGCTCGTGCGCGGCGGGATGGTCGCCAAGACCGTCGAGCATCTCATGGCGACGCTTCACGCCTTCGGGATCACGAACCTGCTCGTGAAGATGCAGACCGAGGTGCCGATCCTCGACGGCTCGGCGCTCGACCTCTGCGCGCTGATCGACGAGGCGGGGCTCACCGACCAGCCGGCGAGCGTCGAGGAGCTCGTGATCGACGAGCGCTACGCCGTCGGCGCGAACGACCCGGCGGCGAAGGGGATCGCGATCGAGCCCGCCGACGCCTTCGAGGTGCACTACACACTCGACTACCCGCCGCCGATCGGCCGCCAGATGGTCGAATTCCGCTTCACCGACGTCGATGCGTTCCGCCGCGAGATCGCGCCGGCGCGCACCTTCGGCTTTGTCGAGGAGATCGAGCAGCTCGAGCAGATGGGGCTCGCCAACGGCGGGCGCCTGAACAACTGCATCCTCGTCGGCAAGGAGGGCGTCGTGAACGCGCCGCTGCGCTTCGCGGACGAATTCGCGCGCCACAAGATCCTCGACATCTTCGGCGACTTCTACCTGCTCGGGCGGCCGATCCGCGGGCGCATCACCGCGCGGATGACGGGCCATTCGGACAACGCCGCGCTGCTCCGCGTGCTGCGGTCGCGCTTCGGCGTGCCGACACTCGCCGGGGCGTAGGTCCGATTCAGCGTTTCCGGTCGCAGAGGATCGCGACGCACTGGCGGACGGCGTGCTCCGCTTTCGCGCGGAGCGTATTGTCGTCGTTACTGCTGATCGGGTGGGCGATCGTGGCGAACGGGTAGCCGGGAACGCCGCACACCTCGGCCATTAGCCGGGCGGTTTCGACGAAGCGGTCCGTCATCACCGCCGCCGCCGGCGTGCCGGCCGTCTCGGCCGAGATCGCGTCGTGCAGACTGCACGACGAGCAGCTGCCTCAATCGCCGACGGCGGAGACGACGGCGTCGCAGGCGGCGACCTCCGCGAGCATGGCGGCCGGCGCCGGCGCGCTCATGTTCGGCTTCCGCCGACGGAGCACGTCCTTCACGCCGTGCTCGGCGCGCAGGATGCGCTCGACGTGATCGAGGAAGCGGTCGACGTTGACCTTCCCGTTGTCGAGGAGCGCGATCGTCGCGCCGGCGAGCGATGGGAGCGGCCCGGCGGTACGGGCCGGGGCCGCGCGCTCTCCGGACGTCGGCTCGAGGACGATGATCGGCATGGAATCCTCCCTCAGCAGGTGACGCAGAGCCCGATGCCGCGGGTCACCGCCAGTGACTTGCTCCCGAACCACGGCGGCACGACGGTGCCGAAGCCGCCCGCCGGTCCGCCCGCCGCGACCACGAGGAGATCGTCGGGCGAGCGGAGCGCCGTGAACTCCCGATCGTCCGCGCCGCGCGCCGCGAGCGCCGCCTTCCCGACGCGTCGCCACTCGCCCTGGCGCACGCGCGCGGCGCGATGGATGCATTCGCGGACGTCGCGCTTCTGCCAGCCCGCGGCGGAGATCAGATCGCGGAGCTGCTTCGGGACGACGATCGCGTAGTTCCCGGCCCACACCGAGTAGCCGAGCATGTTGGCGCGCATCTCCGCGGCGAATGTCTCGAGGATCTCCTCGGGATCGGTCGTCCACTCGTTCATCACCTGCCGAGGCGGCGCGCAGGCGAGGACGGTGACCGCCGAGGCGCCAGCCGGGATGCCGCGCTCCTGCGCGAGCGGAACCCACGGGCTGTCCTCCTCGTCCTCGGCGACGCAGAAGGTGAACTTCCCGGGATGGCCGAGCGTCGAACGATCGAGGCCGCCCGGGACGCAGCCGAGGAGGTTCACGAGGACGAGACGGACGGCGCGCCCGATCGTCGCGTTCGCGCGCGCGCCGTTCGCGAGCGCGTTGTGCGTCGCGTTCATCCCGAGCTGCCGGCGGATCGGCCCGTTGACGACGATGAATGGCGCGCTGCCACCCGTGCTCGACGTGCAGCCGTGGAGGAGGAACGGCTCCTCGCACATCGTCTGGATCGCGGTCGCGACGACCGGGAAGTACGGCGGGAGGCAGCCCGCCATGACGGCGTTGACGGCGACTTTCTCTGCGGTGATCGCGAGCTTCCGGACCGGTTCGACGCCGAGGATCTCGTCGGGCGCCATGCTCGCCTCCGCGAGACAGTCGGCGACGCGCTCCTCCGTCGGCGGGACGATCGGCAGGCCGTCGGTCCAGCCGTTCCGCTGGTAGAGCTCGTTCGCGGCGAGCGCGTCGTCGACCTCGAGGCGAGCGGAGCGAAGCGCCGTCACGGCGGCGTTCTTAGGCGCCGGCGCCGCGCATCGTCAACCGCTGGCGGTTACGCGTCGGAGAGCGCGTGCTCGATCCAGCGCCGATACGTCTCGATCGGCTGCGCGCCGACGACGAGCCCCTCGCGTCCTTCCATCCGGATCGCCGGCACGCCGGTGACGCCGGCCTCGAGCGCCTGGTTGTGCTGTGCGATCGTCTCGCGAAGGAGCGCGTCGTCGGCGACGCGGGCGAACGCCTCGTCTGGCAGGCGGGCCTCGCGCCAGATCGCCCGGAGCGTCGCAGGATCGGTGATGTCGCGGCTGTCTGCGAAGTAGGCGCGCATGAGACGCTCGTCGACGTCCCGGAACGCGGCGGGACCGAGTGTCGCCGCGGCCTTCGCGACGAGGTGTGGCGGGACGCTGTGCGACGGCGGACCCGCGTCGCTCGTCCAGACGCGGAACGTCGGCGCGTCCGGCTGAGCCGCCGGGCGGAGCCACGACTGCGTATACGTGCGGAACTGGTCCAGCGTGCGTCCGGGATCCGGATAGGGCCGGAGGAGGAAGCTCCGCACGCCGACGTCGAGCCCGTCGCCGAACTCCTCCTCGAGCCGACGCAGCCGCACGGCCGCGTTGTAGCACCAGGGTCAGAGATAGTCCGAGTAGAGGACGAGGCGGACGGGACGCATGCTCCAGCTGTCGACCGGATCGCTGGACACGTCAAGCGCCCCGGTCGACGAGCTGCAAACTTTCCGAAGCGGGCGCGTCCCGGCGACGCCGTCGCGAACCCCGCGAAGAATGATGAATCCACGGCCGCCGGCGTCGTCGACGGCCGGCACGGTCGTTGCGATGCACCGGCGCAGAGGTAAGGACATGACGAAACACGTGAGAGCCGCCGTCCTCCTCGGGGTCGCGCTGCCGGCGGCGGCATTTGCCGTGAGTGACGTGCGTGAGCAGGCGTGCGAGGCGACGGCACATCGCCGGGCGTCGCGCCTTCTCCGTTGCATGGCCGGCTGTCGAGCCCGCGAGGAGGAGGCGGCGGCCAACGGGACCGCATTCGACGGGGCAGCGTGCGAGGCGGCGTGTGAGGCGCGGCACCCGGACACGCCGCGGCCCGGCTGCCCGCCGGCGCCCATCCCGAGCTTCGACGGCATCGACGCCCGGACGCTTCGATGCCAGGCGACGCGCGAATCGCGGGACGCACGGCTCGCGGCGTGCAACGTCGCGTGCATCCGCCACCGCGTCGAGCGCTACGAGCACGTCCCGCCCGCCGTCTGCCGGAAGGCGTGCAAGAGGCGGCACGACCGCGCGGTCGCGGCGCTTCCGTGCGCCGCGACCCCCGAGCCGTGACGTAGCGGGGCGGGCGCCCGCGTGCGGACGTCCGCCCCCGATGCCGCTCACAGATTCGCGCAGTTCGCGACGCAGAACTTGATGGCGTTCCGGCAGTCGACGATCGAATCGGCGCAGACCGCCCGGCAGAGGTCGAAGGTGCCCTGCGCGGTCGTGAGGCAGCTCGCGTCCCCGCCGGCCCAGAGCGTGTCGCCGTTGGCGATCCGTCTGCAGGCGAGGACGTCGGCTTTCCGCGACGTCACGCAGGCTTTGCGGCAGGTCTTCTTCGTCGTCGGCAGCGACGTGATGCATGTCGTCTCGCGTCCGACGCACCGCTTCGCGCAGGTGACGCCGCTCCCGGACGCGAAGCATTTCGAGTAGGTGGTCTCGTAATCGGTTCGGCACGTCGCGCCGTGCCCGCAGGCTCGGAGCGCGCGCTTCGCGGCCCGGACGCAGGACCGCGTCGCGGCGCTGAACGGATGCGGGAGAAGGGTCGTGCTCGTCGTTGTGGTCGTCGTCGTGGCGATCGTCGTCGTCGTCGCCGATTGCGCGATCGCCGATCCCGCGGACGCGAGCAGCAGGACGCCCGCCGCGATCGCGGCGGGGAGGGGTGTCGGTATGCCCAGCATTCGAGTCTCCATTAGAACTTCACCACCGCGTCCAGCTGGAAGCGGGTGAGTGTCGGGTTGTTGGTGCCGGCGGGGCGGTTGATGAAGTTCGTGAACCAGCTGCGGGCACTGACGGTGAGCGGGTTCAGGAGCTGGTAGTCGATTCCGACGCCGGGTCCTTCGAGGTTCGTCCCCTGCGCGCCGAACTCGCTCGAGGTGAACGACGAGATGACCGCCTCCTGCTCGAGCTGCTGGTAGAAGCCGTAGACCGACCAGTCGCCGCGGACCTTCGTCTGGCCGAGGCGGAGGCCGCTCTGCCACCCGTGCGCGTCGTCGGTCGCCGCGTCCCAGTTGTAGACGTAGTCGGCCCAGAGGCGCAGCGGCCACGTCTGGACGGCGTTCGGGATCGTCGCGGCGAGCGTCAGGTTCGACTGGTTGAACCCGCTTTGGTAGCCCGTGATCGCCGTGAACGCGGCCGGCTTCGTTCCGGGTCGCGTCTGCGGCGGCTGGATCTTCTTCGTGACGAGCAGGTTCGTGTTGACGAGCGACGAGTTGAACGCGCCGTTCGCGACCGGTGCGCCCGACGCCGTGAACGCGGTCGTGTTCCGGCTGAGCGACTGCGCGATCAGATCGGGATTCAGCCAGTAGTATTGTGCGAGTCCGCCTTCGACCTGGACGTTCCCGAAGTGCATCGTCGGGTTCACCTGGCCGCCGAGCGTCCAGCCGTCCTGCTCGTTCGCGACCTCGTCGAACGTCCACTGGAACGCGTGGAGCTTCACCTGATCGAGCGCGCCGATCGGCTGGGCGAGGAGCTGGAACGTCTCCTGCAATCCCTCCGGCGTCACGTCCTCGTCGAAGACCAGCTCGTCGGTGCGGAACATCGCGAGCGGAAACTTCCCCGCGGTGATCGCCGCCGCACCGGGACGGATGCCGAACGTCTGGCCCGGCGTGAAGGTGAGGAACGCCCAGTCCAGGTTGAAGTTCTTCCGCGTGAAGTTGTTGGTGAGCGTCTCGTTGGTCGAGATCGGGTCGTTGATGTTCCCGGACGCGCCGCGGATGGTCGCGGAGATCTCGTCGCTGAGCGCGACCCGGACGCCGAGGCGTGCGCGGGCACGCTCGCGGTTCCGGGCCGTCACGACCGCGTCCTTCGCGTGCGGCTGATGGTAGAAGCCCTCGTGGCGGTAGCGGACGTCGCCGAAGAGCGTCGTCCGCGCGAGCCAGTCGGGCAGCGAGATCGCCTTCTTCGCGTCGGCGCTCGCGGTCCGGGCGTTGATGCCGGCTTCGTCGACCTTCTTCTGCGTCTCCTGCGTGGCGGTTTTCTGCTGATCGAGCTGACGGCGGAGCTCTCTGAGCTCGTCCTGTGTCTTCTGGAGCTGCTCCTCGAGGACGCGGAGCCGCCGGTCGGCGGCGGTCTCGGCGAATGCACGTGCCGGGGGACCGAGGAGGAGGGTGAGGATCAGGCCTGTGGCGAGGGCGCGTTTGCGAACGCGGGCGTCGGACTGGAAGGACATGCGTGCTCCTTTGCTTCGAGCATGGGCAGCCTCCGGTCCTTCCGGTCAGCGGCGATCGTTGGTGTTCGGGGCCTCCCGTTGCCGGGTCGGCCGATGGACGCTAGGCCGCGCTCGCGCGGCGCCGGGCCCGGGAATCTCGCCGGACGTCCACCTCCACCCCCCGGTCCGCGAGCGCCGCGAACCGACTCTGCACTCCGGCGATCGTCTGCTCGTTCGCGTCGGCCGCGAGCACGAGCTCGAGACGGCCGCCCGTGCCCGCACGCGTCGCGTCGACCGACAGCGTTTCCGCGGCGTACGGCGTGAGCAGGAGCACGTGCTCGACGGTCCAGCTGGGCGACGTCCCCGCCGGCAGGATGTGCGCCCGGAGCGGCACGGGCGGCTCCTCGCCGCGTCGCGCGCGACCCGCCCGGGCGAGGCTGAGCGTGGCGTCGATCAGGTCGCCGAACGTGCGGACGTGATCGAGGAATCGTCGCGGCAGGACGACGCCGAGCTCGCCCTCGATCGCGACCGCGATCTCGGCGAGATCGAGCGAGTCGGCGGCGAGGTCGTCGACGAGCGAGACGTCGCGGCCGAACTCTCCGGCGTCGACGGCGAGCTGGTCGGCGACGAGGTCGCGGATCGTGGTCTCGGCGGCGCCGCCGAGCACGGCGTAGTCTTCCAGAACCGAGGGAGCGATCATTGCAGTTCTTCCGTGCGAGCGAGGAGCGGGCCTCCGGTCGGTCCGGTCGGCAGCGCTACCGATGTGGTCACGAGGCCTCCCACATGGGTCGGCTGCGAAGCGTCAGGCATACGACATCACGAGATGGGCCACCGTGTCGGTCGACGTCGGGTTCCGGTAGCTGTGTTGCTCGTCGGCGCGGAAGAAAAGGGAGTCACCGGCGGCGAGCCGCGCGAGCTGCTCGCCCGCGTAGACGACGAGCATGCCGCGGACGACGGTCAGGTGCTCGTAGGTGTTCCGCCCGTGCGCCTCGGCCTTCTCGAAGCAGCCGGGGGCGAGCGTCAGCTCGTAGACCGCGGGGGCGTACGGGTCGCCGAGCGGGAAGAGCGCGCGCGAGCGGAAGCGGCCGGAGGCGGACGAGATCAGTCGGCCGCGATCCGCGCGCCGGACGTGGAACGCCGCGCCCGTGAGCCCGGTCCGCGCGACGAGCGCGCCGAACGGCACCTCGAGCGCGGTCGCGAGCGCCCAGAGCGCACGGAGGCTCGGCACGGCCTCTCCCGCCTCGAGCAGCGCCAGCAGATCGACGGCAATGTGCGTCTCGGCGGCGAGACGGTCGAGGTCGACGCCGCGCCGGAGCCGGTGGCGCGCGAGATTGTCACCGACCGCGGCGGCGAGCTCCCGCCCTTCGGGGCCGTCGGGGCCGCGCATCGTGTCGCGCCGATCGTCGCGGCACGAGTCGCGGAGCGCGTCGTCGAGGGGACGGGGTTTCGACTTGTCGACGACGAGCCGCATCACGGTGCCCTCCGCGGGTCCCGCCGGTCGAGGCGGACCTTCTCGGTCCGCTCGACCTGCACGACGACGCCGTCCTGGACGACGGCGGTCACGGTCCCGAAGCGGAGCCCGCGGAGCGCCGCGCCGATGCGCCCGATGGCATCGTTCGCGCGGACGTCACGCTCGTCCGATCGATCGGCCATCACCCTCGGGGGACCCGTCCGGTGCTCGCGCGCTGCCGCGCGCTCCGCGCCTCCGATGTCCCCCGAACCTCCGACGCTCGCCCGCGGCAAAGCCGCGGCCGGCTCCGTCGGTCCCTCTCTTCGATGGTCTGTCATATGGTGTAGTCCTGTACGAAGACGCGGAGCTGGCGCGGCGAGATGTAGACCGTGTCGCCGACGGCGAGCCGGAGCTCCGCGTAGCGCTCCCAGGTGACGTCGACCGTCAGGATCACGCCGAACGCCTCCGAGTAGACGCGCACCTTGACGACCGGACGCGCCGGGTTGATGTGCATGACCTTCGCCTCGAGCGCCGGCCGGCCGTTCCGCGTCCGCACGATCTCCAGCTCGTGCGAGCGGATGAACGCGGTCGCCTCGCGCGACTCGTCCTGCTGGTATTCGGGATAGGCGACCTCGAGCGTCCCGAGCTTCGCGAGTCCCTTCTGCACGCTCGCGCGGAAGACGTTCACGTTGCCGAGGAAGTCCATGACGAACGGATTCGCGGGATGCTCGAAGATCTCCTCGGGCGTGCCGGTCTGCTCGATCCGGCCCTGGTGCATGATCACGACGCGGTCCGAAACCTCGAACGCCTCCTCCTGGTCGTGCGTGACGAAGACGCTCGTCACGTGGAGCTCGTCGTGGAGGCGGCGGAGCCACTGCCGGAGCTCCTGGCGAACCTTCGCGTCGAGCGCGCCGAACGGCTCGTCGAGGAGGAGCACCTTCGGCTTCGCGGCGAGCGCGCGGGCCAGCGCGACCCGCTGTCGCTGTCCGCCGGAGAGCTGCGACGGCAGCGAGCGCTCGAGCCCGTCGAGCTGGACGAGCCGCAGGAGCTCCATCACGCGATCTCGCACCTCACCTCGCGCCACGTCCCGGACCCGGAGGCCGAACGCGACGTTCTCGAAGACGCTCAGGTGACGGAAGAGCGCGTAGTGCTGGAAGACGAAGCCGACGTTCCGGTCGCGGACGGCGGCGCCGGTCACGTCCTCGGCGTGGTAGAGGACGGTGCCCCGGTCCGCGGTCTCGAGCCCCGCGATGATCCGGAGGAGCGTCGTCTTCCCGGAGCCGGACGGTCCGAGGAGCGCCAGCAGTTCGCCCGACGGCACGTCCAGATTGACGTCGTTCAGCGCCGTGAACGTGCCGAACGACTTGGTGACGTTCCGGACGGTGATGCTCATGCTTCGCCTCCCTCGGTCTGCAGACGTTTCGCCTCCGCGAGGTCGCGGTGCGTCTTCCACTCGAGCGCGGTCTTCACGAAGAGCGTGACCAGCGCGAGCATCGCGAGCACGGAGGCGAGCGCGAAGGCGCCGGGCAGGTTGTACTCCTGGAAGAGCTTCTCCACGCGAAGCGGCATCGTGTCGGTCTTCCCGGCGATGTGGCCGGAGACGACGTAGACGGCGCCGAACTCGCCCATCGCGCGCGCGTTGCAGAGGATGACGCCGTAGAGGAGCCCCCACTTGATGTTCGGCAGCGTGATCATCCGGAAGACCTGCCAGCCGCGCGCGCCGAGGCTCACGGCCGCCACCTCCTCGTCGGCGCCGATCGCCTCCATGAGCGGGATCAGCTCGCGCGCGACGACCGGGAAGGTGACGAACGCGGTGGCCAGCACGAGGCCGGGGTACGCGAAGACGACCTTCAGGTCGTGCGCGCGGAGCCATGGCCCGAACGTCCCCTGGAGGCCGAAGAGGAGGATCAAGAAGAGGCCGACGACGACGGGAGATACGCTGAACGGTAGGTCGATGAGGGCCGTGAGCAGCGTTCGTCCCGCGAAGCGGAAACGGGCGATCGCCCACGCGGCCGCGACCCCGAAGACGACGTTCAGCGCGACCGCCACCGGCGCGACCTGGAGTGTCAGCTTGATCGAGTCGAGCGTGTCCGAGTCGTTCACGAGGTTGTTCCAGTAGGCGTAGGCACCGTTGGCGAACGCCTGCACGAACACGTTGATCAGCGGGATCACGACGAAGAACGCCATGATCGCGACCGTGGTGAGGATCAGCGTCACGCGGACCCAGGCGGGATCGTCCTGCGCGCGCGGCGGTGGGGCGGCGACGGTGGTGGGATCAGCCATGACGGTTGCTCCAGCGTTCGAGGAGATTGATGAGGAAGAGGGTCGTGAACGAGATCGCGAGGATGACGACCGCGATCGCGGTCGCCTCGGTGTAGGCGAACTCCTCCAGCCGGGCGACGACGAGGACGGGCGCGATCTCCGTCTTGAACGGCATGTTTCCGGAGATGAAGACGACGGAGCCGTACTCGCCGAGCGACCGGGCGAAGGCGAGCGCGAAGCCGGTGATCAGCGCCGGCAGGACCGACGGCACGATCACGCGAATGAAGGTCTGGAGCCGATTCGCGCCGAGGCACGCCGCGGCCTCCTCGACGTCGGCGTCGAGGCCTTCGATCACCGGCTGGAGCGTGCGGACGACGAACGGGAAGCCGATGAAGACGAGGACCAGCACGATCCCGAGCCGCGAGTACGCGCCCTGGATGCCGAGCGGGACGAGGAAGCGGCCGTACCAGCCCTTGGCGACGAAGAGGTCGGAGTACACGAGCCCGGCGACGGCCGTCGGCAGCGCGAACGGGAGGTCGACGAGCGAGTCGAGGAGGCGCTTCAGCGGAAAATCGTAGCGGACGAGGACCCAGGCGATCAGGAGCCCGAGGAGCGCATTGATGAGCCCCGAGACGAGCGACGCCCCGACCGTCAGCTCGTAGGCCGCGACCGCGCGCGCGGAGGAAACGGCCGCCCAGAACTCGGCGAGCGAGAGATGCGAGGCCTTTAGAAAGCCGGCCGCGAGGGGGATCGCGACCAGCAGGCTCATGTAGAGGAGCGTGTAGCCGAGACTCAGCGAGAACCCGGGCAGCACGCGGCGGTTCACGTCGGTGGTCATGGGCGCTCTCCCGCAGGCGTCGGCGTCACTTCGCCTTGTAGAAGCTGTCGAACAGCTTCCCCTCGTTGAAGAACTTGTCGTAGGCGTCGTTCCAGTCCTTGGCGACGGCGGTCACCGGGAAAAGCTTCAGCTCGGGGAACTCGGCGGCGTACTTCTGGCGGACGGTCGGGTTGATCGGACGGTAGAAGTTCTTCGCGATGATCAGCTGCCCCTCGTCCGTGTAGAGGAACTCGAGGTACGCTTTCGCCGCCGCCTCCGTACCCTTCCGCTTCACGTTGGCGTCGACCCAGGTGACGGGCGGCTCGGCGAGGAAGCTGATCGGCGGGTACACGATCTCGACCTGCCCGCCGGCCTCCTGGACCTCCAGGCGCGCCTCGTTCTCCCACGAGAGGTGCACGTCGCCGATCTGCTTCTGGACGAACGTCGTGGTCGATCCGCGCGCGCCCAGGTCGAGGACGGGGACGTGCTCGTAGAGCTTCTTCACGAACTCGAGTGCGTCCGCCTCCGAGCCGCCGCGCTGGGTCACCGAGCCCCACGCCGCGAGGAACGATAGCTTCCCGTTCCCCGACGTCTTCGGGTTCGGGGTCACGATCTGGATCCCGGGCTTCACGAGGTCGGGCCAGTCCTTGATGCCCTTCGGGTTGCCCTTCCGGACGACGAACACGATGGTCGACGTGTAGGGCAGCGAGTTGTTCGGCAGGCGCTTCTCCCAGCCCTCGGCGATCTGCCCCGCCTTGCGGACGGCGTCGGTGTCGGGCCAGAGGGCGAGCGTCACGACGTCGGCCTCGAGGCCGTCGATGACGGCGCGCGCCTGGGTGCCGGAGCCGCCGTGCGATTGCTTGATCGTGACCGCGGTGCCCGTCTCCTTCTCGTACTTGGAGACGAAGGCGGCGTTCAGGTCGCGCCAGAGCTCACGGGTCGGGTCGTAGGAGACGTTCAGCATCTCGAGCGAGGCCGCGTTGGCGGCGACCGGGCCGTGGAGCGTCAGGACGAGGAAGAGGACCGACGCGATGCGCGTGAGCATGGAGATCTCCTTGTGGCCCCGCTCGAAGTGCGGGACGGGATGGAAAGTCAGCGAGGGAACGTCGTTACGCGGCGAGGAGGGCGCGTCGACAAAGGCAGCTCCGGGGCGGGAGCGGCGTCGCGAGCGCCCGAGCCGCGTCGCGGAACGCGCGCGGCCGCGTGGTGCAGGAGCCGAGGTGACGTTTCAGCCGAAGCCATCCGAGTCGCAGGTCGTGTCGCATCGTTCCTCCAGGTTCCGTGTCGTTCGCCATGTCCGGTCGTTCGCGGAAAACAAAAAGGCCCGGGGGCGTGAGCCTCCCGGGCCTTTGGTTCGCGACGTCGGGTTCGAGCGCTACGAGGTCATGGCGACGAACGCGGTGCGACCGCAGGCGAGGGAAGCCCCCCGGGCCTCGGTACAACAACAGCGGAGTGCGAACCGCATCGTCACGGTGTCGGTAATGCCGGTCGTGCGCGTGAGTGTCAAGCGCGCCGACTCAAATCGCGTAGCCCTGGACGAAGACCCGGACCTGCCGGGGGACGACGTGCACCTGGTCGCCGACGGAAAGGCGGAGCTCTCGGTCGCGCTCCGGGGACAGGTCGACCGTCAGCGCCACGCCGAAATCCGCGGCGTCGACGCGGACTTTGACGACCGCGCCGGCGCGGCTCACGTGCGTCACCGTACCCGCGAGGCTCGGCCGTCCATCGGGCGTCCGGAGGATGTCGAGCTCGTGGGCGCGGACGAAGACGGTCGCGGCCCGGGCGTCGTCGTGCGGGTGCTCGGGATAGGGGACCTCGAGCCCCGGGAGCACCGCGCGGCCCCGCTTCACGTGGCCGTGGAAGACGTTCACGTTCCCGAGGAAGTCGATCACGAACGGGCTCGCGGGCGACTCGAAGATCTGTCGCGGCGTCCCGACCTGCTCGATGTGGCCGCGGTTCATGATCGCGACGATGTCCGCGACCTCGAACGCCTCGTCCTGGTCGTGCGTCACGAAGACGCTCGTCACGTGGAGCTCGTCGTGCAGGCGGCGGAGCCAGCCGCGGAGCTCCGCGCGGACGCGCGCGTCGAGGGCCCCGAAGGGCTCGTCGAGGAGGAGCATCGTCGGCTCGGCGGCGAGCGCGCGGGCGAGGGCGACGCGCTGCCGTTGCCCGCCCGAGAGCTGCGCCGGGCGCGAGTTCTCGAGTGCTTCGAGCTGGATCAGCCGGAGGAGCTCGCGCACGCGCTCCCCGATCCGAGTCGCCGGCCACCCGCGCACGCGGAGCGGAAAGGCTATGTTGTCGAAGACCGACATGTTCCGGAAGAGCGCGTAGTGCTGGAACACGAAGCCGACGTTCCGCTCCCGGACGCCGACGTCGGTCACGTCCGCGTCGGCGAACCGGACGGTCCCGGTGTCGGGGACCTCGAGGCCCGCGATGATGCGGAGGAGCGTCGTCTTGCCGGAGCCGGACGGACCGAGGAGCGCGACGAGCGTGCCGGACGGCACGTCCAGCGTGACGTTGTCGAGCGCGAGCGAGCGGTCGAAGCGCTTCGTGACCGTGCTGATCCGGATGCTCATCCAGGTCTCCTGGTTAGCACGCGGAGGGGGCGGGATTCGAACGCGGAGCGCGCGACGCCGCGGTCAGAACCCGGCGCGCAGCTCGAGCGTCGGTGCGAGCCGGTAGGCGACGTCGGCGTTGCTGTCGATCGCGAGGCAGTAGGTGCCGTCGTGGTCGATGGCGGTGTGGAGGTCGAGCGCGACGCGCTGACCGCGGGTCGCGGTCGCCGTGTCGACCGGCCGCGAATCGTAGCCGGGCTGCGTCTTCCAGGTGAGCGTGGACGCGTCCCAGTCGCAGCGCGCCGCGACGTGCAGGCGGGCGCGCGCACCGCGCTTCGCGCTCGCGACGTCGAGGTGGAGGACGGCGGAGCTCGCGGCGCGGGCGTCGACGCCCGTCACGCGGAACCGGAGATAGACGGTCGCACGCGGCTTGCCGCGCGAGCGCAGGAGTTGCCGGGTGGCGAACGACTTCCGCGGCTTCCGGGCGTCGACGTAGGTGGCGGCTTCGAGGACGGCCGCGGGCGGCGACGGGATGGTCGCGATGATCGTCGTCGTCGTGGGCACGTCAGACGTCGAGGTCGTCGTCACGAGCTCGCTCGTCGACGTCGTCGTCGGCGCGGCGCTCGTCGTCGTGCTGTCGTCGGCCGGCACGCTGGTGGACGTCGTGGTGCTCGGCGCGGTCGACGTCGTGGTGGTCGGCGCCGGCGACGTCGTGGTGCTCGGCGCCGACGTCGACGTCGTGCTCGTCGTCGAGCTCGACGTGCTGCTCGTCGTCGACGACTTCCCGCACGCGCAGCGGCTCGAGACGACGAGCTCCGGCTGACCGGTCGCCGCTTCGAGCGAGGCGTACTCGACCTCGTTGGACGACGGCGTGTCGAGCGCGAAGCAGCGCACGCCGTCCCGGATCGCGCTCGTCACGTCGAACTCGACGACCTGCCCCTGCGCGACCGTCGCGTCGTCCGCCGAGAGGACGATCGGGTCGAAGGGCGGATCGGGCCGCGTGTTCCACGTGAGCGTCGTCTCGTCCCAGTCGCAGGCGCTGGCGTGCATCTGCCCGCCGTGGTTGCTCCCCGCGCCCGTGTGGCTCGCGACCGTGAGACGGATGCGCGCGTCGGCGACCGCCGCCGCGGCGACGTTCTCGACGCGGACCTTCAGGAACGCGTACTTCACGTGATCACGCCCGTCGACCTCGAGCGTCGGGCTCAGGTGGTAGTCGCCCGCCGGATCGTCGGCGAGGACGCTCGTGTCCGCCTCGACACTGCCGACGGGGCAGAGGGGCGCGCCGCCGCCGACGCACGCGCCCGCCGCGCACGATTCGCCCGCGGTACAGACGTCGCGGTCCTCGCACGGCGTGCCGTCCGGTTTCGTGATGAGGCCGCACGTCCCCGTCGCCGGGTTGCAGGTCGCACTGTGACACGAGTCGCCGGCCGCGCACAGGATGGGATTCCCGCCGATGCACGTCCCACCCCGACAGACGTCCGTCCGCGTGCACGCGTTGCCGTCATTGCAGGCGACGCCGTCGTTCGGCGCGTGGACGCAGAGGCCGCCGACGCAGCTGTCGGCGGTGCACGGGTTGCTGTCGCCGCAGTCGGCCGCCGTCGTGCACGTACCGCTGCCGCTCGCGGTCGTGAAGCGCCAGAGCGGACCGACGGTCGTCCGGCGGCCGTCGCTCACGGCGGCATACCACTCGTAGGTCGCGTTCGAGAGCAGCTGGGGCCACGCCGCGCTCGCCTCCTGTCCCGACGCGGCGGCGATCGTCGCGATCGGCCGGAACGCCGTCCCGCCCATCGGGTAGTCGAGGCTGAAGTCGCTCGTCTCGCCCGTGTCGAAGCGGTCGACGGTCGGCGAGAACGTGTGGACGTCGATCCGGTCCGCCGCCGGTGAGAAGCGCAGGATGCGGAGCCAGCCGTCACCGCCACGCGACCGGCACTGGTAGTCGGAGAGGAGCGTGTGGACGGTGTGGTCGTCGACACGGTCGGACCGCCGGCCCTCGCCGCAGACGTGGCCGCAGAGCATCAGGAAGAGGTTCGGATGGCTCGCGAGCGCGTCGAACGTTGCCTGGCCCTGCGACGAGAAGCTGCCGGGCTCGCCCGTCCCGATGATCGAGTGGCTGACGACGATCGCGCGCCGGTCGTGGTACGTCGTCAGCACCGAGTCCGCCCACGCGAGCACGTCGGGATCGGCCGACGGGTCGTAGGCGAGGTGGACGACGACGAAGTCCATCCCGCTCGCGCTGAAGAGCTCGTAGTGGTTGTCGTTCGTCGTGCCGAAGTGGCCGCCGTAGTAGCTCCGTCCCGCGAACCGCGACACGCCGAAGAACCGGTTGAAGCTGGTCGTCGCCGAGCCGCGCGGCGTGCCGAACGCATCGCCCCACGGCGACTCGTCGTGGTTTCCGACCGCGACGCCGAACGGGATGCCCTCGGCGAGGAGCGTCGTCGTCGGGTCCTCGAGGAGCCCCATCGCGTGGCTGGCGAGCAGCCACTCGGTGTCGTCGCCGCCGTTGTTGCCGTTCTGCACGCAGTCGCCGAGCTGCGTGACGAAGGCGGTGTTCGCGCTCTCCTCGTTGTCGACGACCCACTGCGTCTGCGCGTCGAAGAAGCCCGGCAGGCCGCCGTTCAGGCTCGAGACGTAGAACTGGGTGTCCGGCAGTGCGACGATCTGGAAGTCGGGGCCGACGACCGTCGCCTCGCGCCCGTAGAAGGTCACCGTGAGCGGATCGCCGTCGAGATCGGAGACCGACACGTCGAGCGTCGGCGACGCGGACTCGACGTCGCCGCCGTTCGCCGGCGCGGCGAGGACCGGTGCATCCGGGCTGCGGTTGATGTCGAGCGGTGCGCCCGCCACCCACGCGAAGTCGGCGCCGACGACGGTCCCGTTCTGCGCGACCCCGGCGGAGTCCTGCACGGTCGTTCCCGTGTCGTCGAGTCCCCAGTGCGCGACGAGGCCCGCGGCCGACCGGATCTCCCGGTTCACCCCGTCGGCGATCTGCGCCTGCGTCCGCGCGGCGCTCCAGATGCGGACCTCGTCGAGGATGCCGTCGAAGTACCCTTCCGGGACACCGAGGCTGTCGAGCGCGGTGCCGAGGCCGGCGTACTGCGCGCTGTCCGAGCGCGGCGGCTCCCCGACGACGAGCTCGGCCTCGAGCGAGCCGTTCAGGTAGAGCCGGAACGTCGTGCCGTCGTAGGTGGCGGCGGCGTGGTACCACGTGTTGTTGACGATGCGCGTGACGCCCGCGAGCGGATGATTCCGGCCGGGGTCGGTGCCCGTCTTGCCCTCCTCGAAGTCCGCGACCAGCACCGAGTCCGACGCACGGATGCCGAGGAAGTAGTTCATGTCCTTCTTGGCGCCGTCGGCCTCGTGGCGGCCCTTGGTGACGAGCGGAATCGCGGTGACGCCGTCCTTCCCGGAGACGACGACCTGTCCCGCGCCCTGCCGGTTGAACAGGGCCTCGATCGTAAACGTCGCCAGGCGGAGCGGCGTGGGATTCCCGAAGGTGACGTACGCGTCGGTTCCCCCGAGCGCGAGCGCGCCGCGGCTCTGGGCGTGGACGGCCGCGGGCGACACCAGCGCGAGCGCCACGAGGACGCACGCAAAGTGCCGCGGGATGGAGCTCGTCATGCCTGTCGCCTTCCGCGCACTCCACCGCCCCGCGACCCCCGTGCGGAAGGGCGCGCATTTCAACGGAACGTCATCGCGCCGTCAAGCTAGTTTTCCGTAGAGTCGGCTGTGCGGGGTGCGCGGCGCACGGCGGTCGCCGTGCGCGGTGCCGTGCGGGCCGCCGGGGGGCGGCTCAGCGGGCGATCGCGCTGAGCTTCCGGGAGGCGAGGATCGTGTCGAGACGGTGGATCCGGCCGTCGGGACCGACGTCGAGGCGCGCGACGATCCGGGACGCTTCGCCGGGGCGGTCGTCGCCGAACTCGACGACGAGCGCGGGGAGGCCGTTCAGCAGGCGCATGTCGGACCGGACGATCCCGCGGCGGGCCGCGATGCTCGTGTAGAAGCGCGCGACTTTCTTCGGGCCGAGGACGGGCACACGAGCGGCGTGGAACTCGCCGCCACCGTCGCTCGTCGCCCGGACGTCGGCCGTCAAGAGCTGCTCCATCGCGGCCGCATCGCCGGACGCGAGGCAGCCGACGAGGCGCTCGAGCGCCCGGCGCGTCGCCTCCTGGAGCGCCGCGGTCGGGCGGGGACGGTCCCGGTCGTAGTGCTCCATCGCCCGTCGCGCGCGGTGGTGGCTCGTCTTGACGTTCGCCGGCGAGACGGCGAGCGCGGCGGCCGTCTCGTCGACGGAGTAGTCGAAGACGTCCCGGAGGACGAGGATCGCGCGCTGGAGCGGCGTCAGGGCTTCGAGCGCGAGCAGGAAGGCGAACGTGACGCTCTCCATGAGATCGTACCGACCCTCGGTCGTCGTACCCCCGGCGAGTACCGGCTCGTAGGCGGGCGGATCGGTATCGATCGGCGACGGGAGCCACGGGCCGACGTATCCCCGCCGGCGCCGGCGGCGGAGCGTGTCGCGGGCGAGATTCACCGCGACGCGCGTGAGCCAGGGGCGCCACGGAAGGTCCCGGCGCGGCGGCGGGCGCTCCAGCGCGCGGACGAACGTCTCCTGGACGAGGTCGTCGGCGTCGGCGGCGCAGCCGGTCATCCGGTAGCACAGGCCCCAGAGGAAGCGCTCGTGCTCGCGGAACGCGGCGGCGTGGGGCGCGCGCGCCGCCGTCTCGGGCGCGGTCGTCGTCACGCGGCGGCGACCCGTCGCGCGTCGAGCCGTCGTTCGACGAGGGCCGCCGCGCGCCGCGCGCTCGCGAGGCTCGCGTCGACGAGGAGTCCGTCCGGTCCCACCCAGTCGCCGACGGCGTAGACGTCGCGCGTGATCTCCGGCCCGGGCCGCCCCGCGGCGCCCCCCGCACCGGCGGTCACGAGCGCGTTCGACACGACCATCGACGGGAGGAAGCGCCGCTCGCGCAGGTGGCTCCGCCAGCCGGGCTGCACGAGGTCGAGCACGGCCTCGAGCTCGCGCTCGTCCGTCTTCGACTCGTCCGCCGCCAGGTACTTCGCGAGCTGGATCACCGCGCCGCCCTCGGGCGCGAGCCGCGCGACCGCCGAGTGGACGGAGAAGTAGACGGGACGATCGATGCCGAGCGCGAAGCGCGCGCGCGGATCGGGCAGCGCGGAGAGCGCGACGTCGAGGCACGCGGCGCGCACGGGGACCGCGTCCCGCGCGAGCGCCGTACGCCCGCCCATGAGCGCGTCGACCACGCCGGGCGAGGCCGCCACGACGACCGTCCGTGCGCGCAGCACGGAGCCCTCGCGGAGGCGGACCGTGGGCGCGCCGTCGTCGCCCTCGATCGCCTCGGCACCGGCGCCGGTGCGGACGTCGACGCCGACCTCGATCGCGGCGGTGCGCAGCGCCTCGACGAGCGTCTGCCAGCCGCCGTCGAGGTATTCGACGCCGCCCGCGAGCGCGAGCTGGAGCTGCTCGATCGCCGAGCCCGCGCTCTGCCGCTCGGGGTCGTTGGCGTACGTCGAGAGCCGAAACAGCGCGGCGAAGAGCCGGCGGACGTCGTCCTGCCGGAAATGCTCGTCGAGGAAGCGCCGGACGGGGACGCCCTGCCACGCGGTCGCGTCGAGCTTCGGGAGCGACGCGAGGATTCGCGCCGCTTCGACCTTCGCGGCGATGCCGAAGAGGCCCGTCGTGAGCAACGAGACGAAGCCGCCGGGCAGCGCATGCTTTCGTCCCTCGTCCAGGGCGTAGCCTCCGGAGACGGGCGGGACGCCGCCGGTCCACCGGATGCCGAGCTCGCGCAACACCTTCGCCCCGTGCCCGGTCCGGTAGAGCGCGTGCGGGCCGTAGTTGAAGAGGAAGCCGTTCTTCGCCTGCGTCGCGGCGCGCCCGCCGAGGACGCCCGCCTTCTCGACGAGGACGACGGATCGGCCGTCGCGACCGAGATACGTCGCGGCGGCGAGCCCTCCGAGCCCGCCGCCGACGACCACCACGTCGACGGAATGTGCGTGCGCGTTCATGAGCCCTCCTTTCATCATCCGAACCACTCCACGTCCGGGCGGCGCAAAAGGTTACACGAACCTGCTACACTCCGGGACGGTGCCCCTCGGATCGATGGGCCGCCGCGGGGCGGCCACGGCGGCATTGGCGTTCACGCTCCTCGGGACGGGCGCACACGGGGCAGAAACCGCGCGCTGGATACCGCTCGTGTCCCTCCCCGGCGTCGTCGACCTGAGCGGGCCCCGCCGCGACGGGAGGCTCACGGTGAGCGCGGCGGGCCGGCTCTTCCTCTTCGATCCGCCTGCCGCGCTCGAGCCGTTCGCCGCCGGGGCGGGCGGCTACGCGGGGAACCCGGGCACGGAAGCGTACTTCGCGCTGGCTCGCGAGGCCCGGGTGCGCGGCGCCGGCTGCGCGTTCCATCGGGACGACGTCTACGCGCTCGACGTGGCGGGGCCCGGGGTCGACCACGTCGACGCGAGCGGACAGGCGCGACGCTTCGCCGACCTCCCCGCGGGTACGTTCGCGAGCGGGATCGCGTTCGACGACGTCGGCCGTTTTCGCCACCGCCTTCTCGTCACGGGCGAGAGCTCGAGCGGCACGACCGTGTTCGCGATCGACTGCCGCGGGCGCGTCGCGACGATCGTCCGCGGCGCGCCGTCGATGGAGGGCGGGATCGCCGTCGCGCCGCGCTCCTTCGGACGGTTTCGCGGCCGGCTGATCGTCCCGGACGAGGTGAGCGGCCGTGTCCTCGCGGTGACGCCACGCGGAAGGGTCAGTCTCGTCGCCGAATCCGGCCTGCCGAGCGGCGGGGACATCGGCGTCGAGAGCATCGGCTTCGTGCCGCGCGGCTTCGGTCGGGGCGGGGCGGCGTTCCTCGCCGACCGTGGAAACCAGGCCAACCCGCACCCGGGAACCGACACCATCCTGACGCTCGCCGGCGCGGCGCTCGTGGACGCCGGCGTCCGTCCCGGAGACCTGCTGGTGGCGACCGAGGGGGGCGCAGCGACGATCGCGATCCGATGTGGCAGGTCGTGCACGGTGCGACACGTCGCCGACGGCCCCGCGGTGACGCACGCCGAAGGCCACATCGCGTTTAGCGCGACCCAAGGCTTCTTGGGTCGCGGAACGGATGCGAGTGTGCGGCGCTCGGGCACGCGCGACCGGCGTGCCGCGGCTGGCAAAGCCAGCGCGGCATGCCGGTCGGGCGTGATGGTGACGGAACACGCTCGCGTCCGGTTCGCGACCCGAGAAGTCTCGGGTCGGCTCCTACGCGGAGGGGGCGGCCGTCAGGAGCTTCTCGCGTCGCGCGCGCTTCAGCTCCTCGAGCTGCGCCCGCGCCGCGCTTTCCGCCTCCGCCTCGCGGATCCGGCCGAGCCGGCGCTCGAGCTCGGTGTCGCCGAGGTCGCGGCTCACCTGCGTCTCCGCGACGAGACGGTTCACGTGATCGCGGACCTCCTCGAGCGCGCGGATGTCGGCGTCGGGCGAGAGGCCGGTGAGCGTCTCCTGGAGCCGGAGCCGCGCCTTCGCGTTCGCCAGGCGGGCGAGCATCCGCGTCCGCTCGTCGCGGAGACGGGCGATCTCGTCCTGGAAGGCGACGAGGTTGTCCTTCGCGGCCTCGGCTTCCCGGGTGAGCTGCGTGAGATCGGTGGTGAGGCGGTCGACCTCGGCCGTGATCGCATCGCGGCGGTTGATCAGGTAGAGCGCGGCGGCGTCGTCGTCGTGCTCGATCGCGATGGCGAGCTGGCGGGCGACGTGCTCCCGCTCCGCCGACTCGTGCTCGAGCTGCGCGGCGAGCTTGCTCCGCATGTAGAGCACGCCGGCGGCGGCGTGGCGGAGCTGCGCATACTGCCCGACCCGCTGCTGGATCGCGGCTTCGTACACCGCGTCGGGGTGACGATGCTCGCGCCGGCCGATCCACCGGGCGAAGAGCCCCTGCACGAGGTTCCCGAATCTGCCGATGAGACCCATGACGACTCCTCATTTCGGCGAGCCGGGGTCGCGCGCCGCGTCCTCGGCGGTGATCCCGAGCTCGCGCATCTTCTGCTGGAGGTTCTGGCGGTGCATGCCGATCTCCTCCGCCGCCTTCGTGATGTTGCCAGCGTGGCGGCGGAGCGCCTGGCGGAGGAAATCGCGCTCGAACGTCTCGACGATCCGCTCCTTCGCGTCGCGGAAAGAGCTCGGGAGGCCGGCGAGCGGCGGTGTGGCGCCGTCGTCCGACAGCGTCGCGCGGCCGAAGAGGTCGGCCGGCGTGATCTCGTCCCCCGGGGCGAGCAGGAGGGCCTGCTCGACCGCGGAGCGGAGCTCGCGGACGTTCCCGCGCCACGGGTGCGCGACGGCCGCGCGGAGCGCCTCGCCCGTGAGCGGCTTCACCGAGCGTCCGAGCCGCGTCGCGGTCTCCTTCAGGAAGTGATCGATGAGGAGCGGGATGTCCTCGCGCCGTTCCGCGAGCGGCGGGATCACGAGCTCGATGACGCGCAGACGGTAGTAGAGGTCCTCGCGGAAGCGGCCGGCCTTCACCGCGGCCTCGAGATCCTGGTTCGTCGCCGCGATGACGCGCACGTCGACCTTGAGTGGCACGTTGCCGCCGACGCGTTCGAACTCCTTCTCCTGGAGCGCGCGCAGCAGCTTCGCCTGCGTCTCGAGGGGCATGTCGCCGACCTCGTCGAGGAAGAGCGTCCCGCCGTCGGCGGCCTCGAACTTGCCCTCGCGCCGCGCCGTCGCGCCCGTGAAGGCGCCGCGCTCGTGGCCGAAGAGCTCGCTCTCGACGAGCTCACGGCTGAGCGCCGCGCAGTTCATCTTGACCGCCGGCTTCGCGCGGCGGGGGCTCCGGTAGTGGAGCGCGTTCGCGACGAGCTCCTTGCCGGTGCCGCTCTGCCCGCGGATCAGCACTGTGACGTCCGTGTCCGCGATCCGGTCGATCGTCTCGAAGAGCCGCCGCATGCCCGGGCTCTGTCCGACGATCTGCTCGAACCCGAACGCGCCCTGCACCTGCGCGAGGAGCCGGCGGTGGTCGCGGCGGAGGAGGACCGTCTCCATCACGCGACGGACGACGATCCGCAGCTCGTCGTTGTCGAACGGCTTCGGCACGTAGTCGACCGCGCCGAGTTTCATCGCCTGGACCGCGATCTTCTCGGAGCCGTACGCGGTGATCATGATGACGGCGAGGTCCGGATCGACGCGGCGCGCGTGCTCGAGGACGTCCATGCCGCCGACGCCGTTCATGCTGAGGTCGGTGATGACGACGTGGAAGCTCCCGGTCTCGATCTGGCGGAGGGCCTCCTCGCCGCTCGTCGTCGTCTCCACCTGGTAGCCCTCCTTTGTGAGGAGCCCGCGGAGCGCGAGGACCATCGCCTTCTCGTCGTCGACCACCAGCACGCGACCTTGCATCCGTCCGTCCTCGTCAGCCGTTCCGGCGCTCCGGGAGCGGCAGCGTCACCTTGAACTCCGTCCCGCGGCCGACCTCGCTCACGACGTCCATGGTTCCCTGGTGGGCCTCGACGATCTTCTTCGAGATCGCCATGCCGAGCCCCGTGCCCTTCTCCTTGGTGGTGAAGAACGGGTTGAAGATCCGCTCGAGCTTCTCCGGCGGGATGCCGCAGCCGTTGTCGCGCAGCCGGACGGTCGCATTACCGTCGCCGTTCTCGACGAAGAGGTCGATCCGCCGTCCTTCGGGGATCGTCCCGAGCGCGTCGATCGCGTTGTCGACGACGTTTGCGAACACCTGGCGGAGCTTCTCGGCGTCGGCCTGAACGGTCGGGCCCGCGATGTAGTTCCGCGACACGGCGATCTTCCCGGCGTCGAGCTTCGCGCGGAGCTGCGTCAGCGCCGAGTCGACGACGGTCGCGATGTTCACGAGCGCGAACTGGTAGTCCTCCTCCTTCGCGAACTTGAGGAGGTGCGAGACGCGATGCTCGACGCGCTCGAGCTCGTCGAGCGCGACCTTCGCATACTCGACGTTCTCGACGGACGTCGGGTCCTCGCCCATCTGCTGGACCAGGCTCTTGGCGGCGGCGATCGGGTTCCGGATCTCGTGCGCGATGCTCGAGGAGAGCTCGTCGATGCTCGCCTGCTTCTCGGTCTGCATGGTCGCGCGCTCGCGCCGGAGCTCGCGCTCGACGGCCGGGTCGAAGTAGCGCTCCCGCATCATGCGCGAGCCGAAGACGGCCATGTAGTGTGCGAAGAGCCCGATGCCCCAGCCGAGCGCGGGCCAGAGGAACCACGGGTACCAGGTCGTGAACAGGTTGATGAGCGCGAGGAACGCGATCACGCCGAGGTAGCTCATGACGTGGCCGTAGAAGCCGGCTTCCGCGGCGGCGCGGCGGCGGGCGCGCCGCATCGCCTCCTCCTCGGGGGTGAGCGCTTTTTCCGGCGCGCGCTCGACGCGCCCGGCGCGGCGGGTGTCGCGTTCCTCGTGACGCCGGGCGCGGCGCGCGTAACGCTCGGCGCGCCGGGCCATCTTGTCCTCCCAGTGCCGGTGCCACTCGTCGTGGCAGCCGAGCCCCGGCTGCGAGTCGTCCTCGATTCCCCGCTGGTAATGACGCAGCCGGCGGTGGAAGTGGCTGAAGAGGAAGCAAGCCATCAGAAATCCGAAGAAGGCCATCGACCGCTCCTTTGCGGACGCAACCGGCGTGCCAGATTCTAAATCCGGTCGGGCGCGGGGCAAAAGGGGCTCGCCGCATGCGACGGCGTGCACCTCGTGCAGTCCGTGTGCTGCAGCTACGCGTACCCGGGCGGAATCTCGAACCCGCCGACGAGCTCCCCGAGCCGACCCGCGACCTCGATCGTCGTCCGGTCCTCGAGATACGGCCCGACGATCTGGATACCGACGGGCAGCCCGTCGCGCGTCCGACCGACGGGGGCCACCGTCGCGGGGAGATAGGCCAGGCCGAAGACGCCGGCCCACACGAGCTGGTCCTCGTACGACCGGCTCTCGCCGTCGACGGCGATCCGCCGCGACGGCCAGTCGGGATTGTGGTCGTGAGGGATCGCGGCGACCGGCGTGATCGGGCAGACGAGCACGTCGTGGTCGCGGAAGAACCCGGCCCACGCGGCGCGGTACCGCTCGCGCCCGTCGTGCAGCCGCAGCCACTCCCGGTGCCGCAGCGCCGTCCCGCGGGCGAAGCGCGCCATCATGCTCTGGTCGTCAGCCGTGAGGTTGTCGGCGAAGGGCATCAGCGTGCCGAACTGCTGCTCGGCGAACGTGGTCGACATCGCCGCGCAGAGGAGCGTGTAGTAGTCGCGATACGCGTCGGCGAGCGTGAACCCCGGACGCGCTTCGTCGTCGACTCGCGCGCCGGCGCGCCGAAGCGCATCGACCGCGCCCTCGAGCCGCTCGCGGACGGCGCCGTCGACCGCGCAGAACGGATCGTCGAGCCACGCGGCGACGCGGTACTCGCGGAGCGCGCTCCGACGTGGCGGCGGCAGCGCGAGCCGCCACGCGATCCCGCGGTCGGCGTCGGGTCCGGCGAGCACGTCGAGCGCCAGCGCGAGGTCGGCGGCGTCGCGCGCGAGCGGTCCGACGACGTTGATGTCCGTCTCGGCCACCGTACCGGGCGCGGGCGGGATGTGCCCGCGCGTCGGCACGAGCCCGAACGACGGCTTGTGACCGTAGACGCCGCAGTAGTGCGACGGGTTCCGGATCGACCCGCCGATGTCGCTGCCGAGCTCGAGGGCGGTGAGCCCGGCGGCGAGCGCTGCGGCGGACCCACCGGATGATCCGCCGGCCGCCCGCGTCGGGTCCCACGGATTGTTCGTCGTCCCGAAGATCGTGTTGTACGTCTGGCAGTCGCCGGCGAGCGCCGGCGTGTTCGTCTTGCCGAAGACGACCGCGCCGGCGGCGACGAGTCGCGCGACGGCGGGTGCGTCGGCGGTCGGCACGTGGTCCGTGTAGAGCTCCGCGCCGGAGGTCGTCCGGACGCCCGCGACCTCGAAGGTATCCTTCACCGTCATCGGGAGCCCGTGGAGCAGACCGAGGGACTCTCCCCGGGCGAGCGCGCGGTCGGCGCCATCGGCTCGGGCGCGCGCGCGTTCGGCGTCGAGCGTCACGACGGCGTTGACGCGCGGGTTCAGTCGCTCGACGCGGTCGAGGTAGTGGTCGAGGAGCTCGCGGCTCCCGACGTCGCGACGGCGAAGCGCGGCGACGGTGTCGACGGCAGAACGAAATACGAAATCCGGCATCGGCGGCGATCTCATAGCGCGGGACGCTGTCGGTGCATAGGCGACGTCTTTCGTATAGGTAGGCGCCGGACGTAACCGGGACGCGGAGGTCGAGCAGACATGAGACGAACGATCGGGCCGATCGTCGCCGTCGCGGCGCTCGGCATGAGCGGATGCGGCGGGCCGGACTCTCCCATAAGCATCCGGGTGCCACAGGTGGAGCGGGCGTCCGAGGCGATCGAGAGCGGTCCAGAGCGCCAGCGCCGGTACGAGAGCTGCGCTGGACCGACGGCGCCTGCGGCGGAGGTCATTCCGTGCATGGAAAGCGGTGGGTACGAATTCATTCCGCGTGACCCGACCTATCCGGCCTCCGAGTGCTGGAGCCGGCGGGAGGCGAAGAATGCGCAGCTGATCGGCGCATTCTGCTTTCGCAAGGCCGGGACGGGGCGGTGACGGGCCGCCGGAATCGACGATCGCCGCGCGTGATCGATCGCCCAACGACGCGCGGGAGCCGTGCCGGGCTCGCGCTGTTGGCGCTCGCCGTCGCCTGCGCCCGGAACCCCGTGAGCGGGCGGCCGGAGGTGACGCTCGTCTCGAAGGCGCAGGAGCGCGAGCTCGGCGAGGCCGAGGCGAAGCGCGTCGCCGAGACGATGGGGATTGTCGACGACCGTCCCGAGCTCTCCGCGTACGTGCGCGCGGTCGGCGAGCGCCTCGCGCGCGTGTCGCCGCGGACCGACGTCACGTACACCTTCCAGATCGTCGACCTGGAAGAGCCGAACGCGTTCGCGCTGCCCGGAGGGCCGGTGTACATCTCGCGGGGGCTCCTCGCGCTCACGAACTCCGAGGACGAGCTCGCCGGCGTGCTCGGCCACGAGATCGGCCACGTCGCCGCCCGGCACGCCGTCCGGCGCGTCACGCGGGCGGCGCCGCTCGCGGTCGTCACCGGGCTCGGCGCGGCGGTGACGGGACTCGTGAGCCCGATCCTCGGCGACCTCGTCGGGGGGATCGGCGGCGTCGCGGGCGCGCTCGTCCTGGCCCCGTATAGCCGCGAGCAGGAGCGCGAGGCCGATCGCATCGGACAGGAGCTCGCGGCGAAGGCGGGCTGGGACCCGGCCGGCCTGTCGCGCTCCCTCCACACCCTCGAGCGCGAAGAGGCGCTGCACCCGGGCGAGAAGCGGCCGAACGCGTTCTTCGCGACGCATCCTCCGCTCCCCGACCGCGTTGCCGACACGCTGACGCGTGCCGCGTCGCTCGAGCGCACGGCGGCTCCGCTCGTCGCGGGGCCGGGCGGGATACTGCCGCGGCTCGACGGGCTCGTGGTCGGCCCCTCCGCGGCGAATGGCGTCTTCGACGGCGAGACGTTCCTCCATCCCGACCTGGAGTTCCGCGTGCGCTTTCCGGCCGGCTGGAAGACCGCGAACGATCGGACGGTCGTCGGCGCCAGTGCGCCCGACGGTCGCGCCATCGTCGGGCTCGAGCTCGTCGACAAGGGCAGCGATCCCGACGCCGCCCTGCGGGCGTTCGAGCAGGGGGCGAAGATCGATCTCGCCTCGCACGCCGACCGGCTCCGGGTCGGCGATCTTCCGGCAACCCACGCGACGGCGGCAGCGCGCACGCGCGAGGGCGTCGTCGCGCTCGACCTCACCTGGATCGCGTACGCGGATCGCATCTACCGGATCGTCGGGGCGACGCCGCCCGACCGTGCGGCGGCGGCGAAGCCTCTCTTCCGGTCGACGGTCGAGAGCTTCCGGCCGCTCACCGCCGACGAGCGAGCCGGCATCCGTGAGACGCGGCTCCGGATCGTCGATCCGCGGCGCGGCGAGCGGCTCGTCGACGTGCTGAGACGCACGCACAGCCCGTGGACGCCGGACGTGGCGGCCGTCGCGAACGGTCTCGAGGGCGGCGGGACGCTGCGGCCGGAGCAGCCCGTGAAGATCGCCGTCGTCGAGCCGTACGCGGCCGGGCGCTGAACGTCTTTTTGTCTTGACGCTCGCGCGCGCGGCCACTATCGTCCGGGCGGGAGGGCTTCGCATGCGTTCCATCGCCGTCGCGCTCGTCGGTCTCGTGCTCGGCGTCACGCCCGCGGCCGCGGTGGACGTCACGGCCTGCGGACAGATCGTCCCCGACGGGGACACCGGAACCCTCCAGGCGGATCTGGATTGCTCTGCGGACCCGGCCGACGCCGCCGTCGCTCTCGGCAACAATGCCACGCTCGACCTGAACGGGCACGCGCTCGTCGGGCGACACATCGCGCTCCGTTGTCCCGCCGACGCGCATCAGAACGCGTGCACCATCCGAGGGCCCGGCGACGTGTCGGGCGGGAACTACGGGATCGCCGGTGCCAACCGGCTCATCACCGTTTCGGACCTGACCGTTCACGACGTCCGGATCGGCGGGATCACGGCCGGCCGGCGACTCGTGCTGACGAACGTCAGCGTGCTCGGCTCCGGGATCGACGGCGTCGACGCGAACCAGCGGCTCACGGCGACCAACGTCGTCGTCAACGACAATGCCTACTCCGGCATCTACGCCGCGCAGGTGAACGGCACCGACGTCACGGCGAACGGCAACGGCTACAGCGGCGTCGGGTGCAAGAAGTGTCGCCTCCTCCGGCTGACGGCGAACGGGAACGGCACCGAGGAGATCCACGTCGGAGCGGGCGGCGGCGTGCAGGGGACCAGCGTGCGCCTCACGGATTCCGTCGTCACCGGCAACGTCGTCGACGAGGTGCCGGTGGACGTCGACACGTTCCACCGTCCGAAGCTCGTCAATACGACCTGCGATCACAGCCGGCGGCGGAGTGAGCCGACGGAGTCGTGGGGCGTGTGCGCGAGCGACTGAGGCGGAGCGTTCAGGGCTGCTGCGTCGCCGCCTCGGTCTCGAGACGCGACCAGTAGGGGATCCAGCGCGACAGGATCCGCTCGCGCGTGCCATCGGTACGCCAGCGCGCGAGCAGCGCGTTGACCGCTGTTCGGAGCGCGTCGTCCTGGTGGCGGACGCCCCAGCCGAGCGGCTCGCGGTCGAACGGGTGGAGCACGGGCGCGAGCTCCGCCTCGTTCGCGGACACGAACGAAAGGATCACGGCGGCGTCGTGCACGACCGCGTCGACGCGTCGCTGTCGCAGCTCCTCGATGGCCGCGCGGATCGTCTGGTAGACGGAGATCGACGCCAACGGAGCGCGCTCGCGGACGAGCCGCTCGCCGGTCGTGTTCGCGACGACCCCGATCGAGCCGCGCGTGTCGAGCACGCTCTGCGCCGTCGGATAGGCGGGCGCCTCGCCGCGCCGCACGACCGCGATGAGCGCCGAGATGAGGTACGGGTCGCTGAAGGCGACCCGCACCTGGCGCGCGCGCGTGATCGTCATGCCGGACATGATGATGTCGATCTGGTTCTCGCCGAGGCCGCGGATGAGGTCGTCCCACTCCATCGACCGGAGCTCGAGCGGCCGACCGAGCGCCCGCGTCAGCTCCTGGGCGAAGTCGATCTCGAGACCGACGAGCCCGCCTTCCTGGCGGAAGGCGAACGGCGGCGAGTTGGGCGCGACCCCGACCCGGAGGGGCGCTCCCGCGGCGGGCTTCGAAGTGGATCCGCCGGCGGGGCGCCGCGTGGCGCATCCCGCCAGTGTGGCGATCGCGATACCGAGGGCGAGGGCGATGCGGAGCCGGCGTGCGAGCATGGGGTCGGGTCGATAGCACGCCGAGCCCGCGCCCGTCACGCCGCGACAGGCGGTCGCAACCGGGGGCCCTACGCCGGCGCGAGCTCGCTGGGCGCCATCTGCGCCGTGCGGAAGGTGCGCCCGTCGATGTTCGGCAAGGAGCCGGCGCAGCACGTCCGCGGTCTCGTCGTCCTCGATCACGAAGGCGGTCCGGTTGGCACCTGGCACCACGGTGCCGATAGCCCGCCGGGCGCGGGTAGACAAACTCCAGTCTGCGTCGCTTTCTACCCGACCACTTCGGCGAGTTACCGCCGCCGAAGTCTCCCGTGAACCGGTGGCCGCGCCTCCCGTGATGTCGGCGTAGCGACGGGACGCGACACGCGGTACGAGCGACCCTCGTGACGCACCAATCATCGGACGGCGACCACGTCGCCACCCTGATCGCGCGCGGAGAGGACCTCCGGCGCGCCTTCCGCGACGCGCACGACGAGGGCGGGCGCACCTTCTGGCGGACGTACAAGCGCCGGCGAACCGAAGTCGTCGCCTGGGGGAACGACGTCGTGAGGACTCTGCCATCGCACGTGCGAGCCGTGGAGACGTGGGCGACCCGGCCGCCCCCGCCGAGCTGGGGCGACCCGGATCTCTACCTCGACGAGCGTCTCGCGTTGCTCCACCGCATCATGGGCGACGCCCCTTCTTTCGACGCGCCCGCATCTCGTTCCGATTCTTGAGGCTGAGCGCCTGCGCGGCCTCGCGACGCGCGGCCGTCGCGGGGTCGTGGGCGAAGCAATACGTCGAACCCGGGCGCGGGACGGCCCGGCACGGCTCGCCGTTCGTCCGGACGCCGGGGCACCGTGACGGAGCCGGAATGGTCGACCGGCCGGCCGGCGCGCTCGCTCTCTCGCGTCGGGTTCGGCGAGGCGCCGACGCCAGATGCTCCCGCAGTGCCTCCGCGACGAACTCCTGGACCGTTCGCTCCTCCTCGGCGCAGCGAATGCTCACCGAGCGCTGGAGCTCGCGCGAGATCCGAACGGCGAACGTGATGAGGTCGTCGTCGTATCGCGACTGCGCTCGGCGACCCGCCGCCGGTCTCCGTCGATCCATCAGCGCGGACGCCCGGAAACCCCAGCGGAAAGTCGATGTCTGAATGAGAGTGACACCCGTCTCGTCGGGAAGACCAGGCGTTCGTCCCCCGGAGCGACTCTATCGATGCCGGTCTGAAGAAGACGTGAAGGCTACAGGGCAAGGAGAGGACGCGCGCGCCGCGCGCGGAGGCGGGTCACGATGCCCGGTCGCGCCGCTTCGCCGCACGCGCGAGCGACTCCCGTACCGCCTCTTCGACGAACTCCTGGACGGTACGGTCGTCCTCGGTGCACTGGATGACGACCCGGCGGCGGAGCGTCCGCGGCACGCGGACGGCGAGCGTCACCACATCCGGGTCGTCGAGGGGCCGCGCATGCCGACGTCGGGGCACGGCGTTCAGCCGGCCACCGCGACGACGAGGAGCGCCACCGCGCCGAGAAGGACCGACGGCCAGTCGTGACGCTCGGTCATGCGGCCGCGACCACTACGCCGACCGGCCCGCGGAGTCAAGAATAAACCGCACGGCCCGGCGCCCGGCGGGGGGACTACGCTGGCGGGAGCTCCCCCGTCACCATCCAGAAGACCTCGGTGGCGTGCTCCTGCGCGTGATGGTGGAGCATCGCCGCGGCGTGGACAGCGCGATGGGTCGCGCCGTGCGTCGAGCGGATCGACAACGTCCCGTCGCGGAACGTCACGGCGCAGCTTTCGGCCTCGATGACGTTCAGCAGACGGCGCGCCTCCGGGCATTCGGTCGTGAACCCGGCGCACCAGCGGGACGACGGGACCGCTTCGCAGAGCTGCGGCTCGACGTCGGGGTGAGGGTGGTGGGATCGTTCGTCACGTGTCATGGCCGTCTCCGTGTCTCGGTCGAAATCTCGCATGGTGTCGCTCACTGGCCGCGCAACGTGCTGTCGTAGTGGAAGTCGCTCTTGTCCCGGAGGGTGAGCGTGTTCGATACCACCGCGCCGCGGAAGTCCGCGTTGTTGCTGAGACTGACCGGGGAGCTCGGCGCGTAGACGACCCCCTGGATCTTGCCGTTCCCGCCGAACTCGACGGGGTAGTTCCCGGCGACGTAGATCGCGAGCTTCTCCGGCTTCGGATCGGCGACGTCGATCGTGCTTGTGTCCTTCACGCTGATCTTCCCGGTCACGTAGAGCGTCACGGGTCCATTCGAGTTGTCGATGAAGAGCCGGCTCGTCTTCGTGAGGTTCATGCTGGTGACGACGAAGCTCCCCGGACCGTTGATCGTCTGGTTCGTGTTGTTCAGGTTGATCGCGCCGAGGCTCGGGATGCCGGTCGGCACGATGATCGACATGAA
>Ga0070741_10001004_pt1 | contig 91975 bp, 89 predicted proteins | sample Coa_R1_4_FD_66440 | JGI IMG/M metagenome (GOLD analysis project Ga0070741, IMG submission 66440) | Surface soil microbial communities from Centralia Pennsylvania, which are recovering from an underground coalmine fire - Coalmine... | ecosystem: Environmental > Terrestrial > Soil > Unclassified ...
CAGGCTCTTGCGGCCTTTGAGCACGTACGGGCTCAGATCCAGCGACGGGCGGTTGGTTAGAACCGCCCGTTCGCACATTCTGGCAGATTTTGCAGACACAAGAGTACGTATAAGCCGTAAAACCACTGCGCAGGGAAGGCCGGTTGTCACCGCCTGTACCTGTGGACTCGCGCTTGCGCAGTTTTTTTCTGCGCGAGGGCCCCGGGTGCAGCGGCCACCCGGCCTTCCCTGCGCCCTCTGAATTCCGAGGGCGGTGCATACGACAAGACTCGGGCAAATTGCGCCGCGAGAATGCGGACGCACGTCGCTGCAGCAGTGCCAGCGGCGCTGAACTGTCAATCACATCTGGTAGTCTCTGCTGGAGCAACCGCAACGTCCGTGCGTTAACCGCACGCGCCCGCAACACAGGAGATCTCCCATGCGCATCGAGACCGTGTTTCTGTTCGACCTCGACGGCACGCTGGTCGACAGCGTCTATCAGCATGTGCTGGCCTGGAAGGCCGCGCTCGATGCCGAGAACATCGAGCTGTCGGTGTGGCGGATTCATCGCAAGGTCGGTATGAGCGGCGGCCTGTTCACCAACCAGCTGCTGCGCGAGACCGGCTGCGACATCGATCCCGATCGAATCGAGCGGCTGCGGCGGGCGCATACCGAGGCCTATAACCGGCTCGGCCGCGACATCCGTCCGCTGCCCGGCGCGCGCGAACTGCTGGCGTGGCTTTCGGATGCCGGCATTCCCTGGGCGATCGCGACCAGCGGACGGATGGAGACCGCGGCCGTCAATCTCGCCGCACTCGGCGTCGATCCCGACCGCGTCCCGGTCGTCACCCGAGACCAGGTCAAATACGCCAAGCCCGATCCCGACCTGTTCCTGGCGGCCGCGGCGCGGCTCGAAGCCGAGATCGAGCGCGCGGTCGTGGTCGGCGACTCGATCTGGGACATGCTGGCGGCCACCCGATGCCGCGCACTCGGGGTCGGGCTGTTGAGCGGCGGTTATGGGTCCGACGAGTTGCGCCAGGCTGGCGCGATCCGCGTCTATGAGGACCCGGCGGATCTTCTGGAGCATATCGATGAGGTCGGTGGACGCAGGTGAGAGCGTCATCGTTAGCGGAATATCAATGTGCTAGGTGATGCCGTGCGCGAGCGATTCGAACAGCTGTGACTGGAGGTGACCGGCATGAAGGCGGTGTGCGTCTTTTGCGGCTCGAATGTCGGGCGGAATCCGGCCTATGTGGAAGCCGCCAACTCGGTCGGCGCCGCGCTGGCAAGATCGGGGCTCAAGCTGGTCTACGGCGGCGGCAAGGTCGGGTTGATGGGCGCAGTGGCCGATGCGGTGATCGCCGCCGGCGGCCAGGCCGAAGGCGTGATGCCGCGAGCGCTGGTGGAGCGCGAGATCGCGCATGCGGGCCTTGCCAAGCTGCATGTCGTCGAGACCATGCACCAGCGCAAGATGATGATGGCGGATCTCGCCGACGCCTTCGTCGCTCTGCCGGGCGGAGCCGGGACGCTGGAAGAGTTCTTCGAGCAGTGGACCTGGGCGTTGCTCGGAATCCATCGCAAGCCATGCGGCCTGCTCAATGTCGCCGGTTATTTCGCACCGCTGATCACGATGATGCAGAACATCGTCGCGGAAGGCTTTATAGCCGAGCGCTATGTCGAGATGCTGGTGATCGAGAGCGAGATCGAGCCGATGCTGAAGCGCTTTGCCAATTACACACCGCCGCCGCAGAAGTGGGAGGTGCCGAAGCCCTGAACAATGCGGATTTGCAGCTCACACCCGGCTGTAGCGCCTGGCCATCACTTCAGATAGCTCGCGAGACTCATGCTCTGGATCTTGGAGATCGCCGAATAGGAAGCTTCCAGCTGCGACTGATAGGTGGCGAGCTGCGCAGTGACGGCTGCGACATCGACACTGGTGAGGTCGCTTGCAAGCGTCGAGGTGTAGCTCTTGTAGTCGGTCTGGCGGGAGGATGCGTCCTTGATCTGGGAATCCGCATCCGACAGTTTCGACTGCACGACGGAGGTGGCATCGAGCGCGCTGCTTGCCATGTCGAGCGCGGTGGCGATGTCGGAGGAGGACAGCGAGGTCGAATTGGCGATGTATTTCAGCACCCGCATCACCTGCTCGAAGGCGGAATTGTCGGCGGTCACGCCATAATTCACGTTCTGGTCGTCGGCAACCCGCACCGAGGCGATCTGGTCGTCGCCCTGGTAATAGCTGGTGTCCGCAGTGGAGAGCGATCCGGTCCCCGAATCGAAGCTCGTGAGATCGACCGGCGCCGTCGAGGTGCTGGCGCCGGAGAACACATATTCGCCGTCATACTGCGTGTTCAGGATCGAGCCCATCTCGGACAACATGCCCTGGGCGGAGGAGATCAGGGAGGCGGTATCGGTGCTGGAGCCGGTGGTGGCGGCGGACAGCTGGGTGCGCAAACTGGTGATGAGATTTGCGACCGATCCCACCGCCGAATACATCACCTGGACCTTGCTGTCGGTCTGCGTCGCCGCATCGATGTAGGCCTGTGCCCGCGTCACCGAAACCTGCAGGTTGATCACGCTCTGGGTGCCAGCGCCATAGCCGGCAAAATCCTCCGAGATGACGCCGGACGATTCCTGGATCTGCTCGTTGGCCATGATGGACTGCGTCCGCAGCGCGGCCGCGATCATCTGGTCCGACAGCGCAAAAGTCGCAACACGCATTTCCATGAGGGCACTCTTATTCCAGGCCACGATTGTGTTCTTCTCTCCCCGCGAAGGGCGGGGAGAGGGAGTTGGCTGCTAACCGTTCTGAATCGCCGTGATCAGCGACGAGAACATCTGATCGATGGTCGTGATCAACTCGGACGTCGCGGAATATTCGTTCTGCAGCGAGCTCAGCCGCGCCGACTCCTGGTCGAGATTGACCCCGGACTCCGACGACAGCGAGTTGGAATAGGTCGACTGCGCCGTCTGCTTCGCCGTGTAGGCGGACGACGCCTGCGAGGCCTTGGTGGCGACATCAGAGACGATCGAGGCGGCATAATTGGCGAAGCTGGCGGTGGTCGCGGCAAGGCCGCCGGCCGCGGCAAAGCTTGCGGAGCCCGTCATGGCGTTATCGAGATCGTTGACGATGGTCTGCGAACCCGAGGACAGCACCGAGCCTCCGGTGGTCAGCGTGGCCGCATCCGACAACGTCGACGTCGGCAATCCGGCCGAGCCGTCGAGCAGGTCGCTGCGCACGGCGATATCGGAGGCGCTGCTGCCGGTGACCAGATCGTTGAGGCCGAAATAATTCGAAAAGCCCTGCCCGCTCGATCCGACCGCGCTCGTCATCTCGTTGATGGAGACGCCGTCGCCCGAGCCGGCCGCGGAGATCACGAGGTGGCCGCTGGCATCGACCGATGCCGACACGCCGGAGATCCCATTGATGGCGCTGACGAGGCTGCCAACCGTGGTGTAGGACGACAGATTGAGGTCCTGATACGACACCACGTTGCCGCTGGAATCGACCTCGGCGATGCGCACGGTGCCGGTCCCGGAAAATGCCGTTCCGCTCGTCACGCTGCTCGTGCCGGTCAGGCTGGTCGGCGGCGGCACCGATGTGCCTTGGTTTGACACGGCGTTGAGGCTCGACTTGAGCTGCTGAGCGAGCTCGTCGAGCTGGGACTGCGCTGCAGGCAGCGTATCGTCGCGCAGCGTGACAAGCGCGGCGATCTTGCCCGAGGTGATCTGCGAGGTGATATCGACGCCGTTCACGGTGATGCCGGAAAAACCACCCGACGCATAGGTCCTCGATGAGGTGACATTGGCAGCCGTCGTGTAGCTGATCGTGTGCGCACCGGAGGAGTCGACCAGCGCCTGTCCGCTACTGGTGTAGACCTGCAGATCCCCGTTCGAGGTCGTGTAATAGCTGACGTTCATTTTCGAGGCGACGTCCTCGAGCGCGGTGTTGCGCTGATCTTCGAGATCGGCCGTCGACTGGCCGGTCGCCGCCGCCTGCTTGATCTCGCCGTTCAGGCTGGCGATCTGCTGCAGATCCGTATTCACGCTCTGGACCGAGGAGGCGATGTCCTGGTCGGCATTGGACCGCAGGTTCTGGATCCCCTTCGAGGTCTCGTTCAACTGCGTGGTCACGTCGCTGAGCGCCTGCAGCGCCGCGGATTGCAGCGAGGAGCTCGACGGCGTGGCGGCCAACGAGGACAGCGCCGATTCGAACGAAGCCAGCGTGTTGGCGAGCGATGTGCCGGTCGCGGTGCTCGAGCTCGACGAGCCGTCGACCGTACCGTAGAGATTCTCGAGCGCGGTCAGGTAGGTGTTGGTGGTGTCGGCGGAGCCGAGATCGGAGGTCGCGCCGATCAGCGACTTCAACAACAGCTTGTCGATGTCGGTGGAAATGCCGGTGATCTGGACACCGGTGCCTGCCCCGCCGGTCACCGTTGCCTCTTGATGGGCGATCTCCTCGGTATAACCGGTCGTATCGGCGTTCGAGATGTTCGACGACGTAATGGCGATCTGCACCTGCGCCGCCGAAAGGCCGCTGAAGGCGATATAGGCTGCGCTATTGAGCGACAAGTTGACCTCCATCTATCCGAAAATCAGGCGCGGACATTGGTGCTGTAGGACGCCGCGCGCATGGTGCGGCGGCCGCTCGCGGCATAGGGCGAGACATTGGCGATCTGCTCGCGAATGGCCTGCATCACGGCCTCGATCCTCCGGTTGGAGGCGTCGATGGCCGCGCGAAGGCGGACGATGTTCTCGTCCATCGCCGCGCGCAGACGCAGGATCCGCTCCATGAACTCTTCACGCAGCGCACGGTCCTGCACATGCAGAGCCTTGCTCTCTCCGGTGCAGTCCGCAACGCACTGCTCGAACAGCTCGGCGAGCCGGTTCTTCTGATCCACCTGCTTCAGCCGCGAGGCCGGCAGGCCCTTGGAGAGCTCCGCATTCTCTTCCGCCACCACTTGCAGCAGCTCGTCGATCAGCGCGATCAACGTGCGAACATGCTGGTCGTGTCCGCTCGGACGCTTGAGCCTTCTATCTGAAACAGCCGTCATCTCTTCGCTCCGCTTCTCTTGTCAGTGCCGTCGGCTGCGAATGGCCATGGCGCCGTGGGCATAGGCCCGAAGCGCCGTGATCCTCACGCTTGCCCGCTTCATCTCGTCGTCGAGCCGCGCGCATTCGGCGAGCAGCCTGTTTCTGACCGTCTGGATATCGTCGATCAGCGCCAATATCTGCGCGCGGTCGTCTCGCTTCGCGGCAGCGGCGCGTGTGGTCAGCTGCCGTATCTTGCGCAGCGCCGCCTCGTCCATGGACGGCGGCTGTCTTGTCGCTCTACGCCTGATCATCGCTACCTCATGGCCGAGATCAGCGTGTCGTACATCTTGTCGACCGTTGTGATCACCTGGGAGGCCGCCGAATAGGCCTGCTGCGCCGAGATCATGTTGGAGAACTGGCCGGAGGTGTCGGTGGTCGAGGATTCCAGCTCGCTGCCATAGATGGTACCGGCGCCGTTGGTGCCCGAGGTCTGCAAGGTCGCGCTGCCGGAATCAACCGTCGCCGAATAGATGCCATCGCTACGGGCCGAAAGCAGATCCGGCGCCGTGAAGGTCGCGACTGCGAGCTGGTAGATCGGGATGGTCTGGCCATTGGAATAGGTGGCGTCGACCATACCGTTCTTGCCGATGGCGATGCTGGAGAGCGTGCCGTATGCATAGCCGTCCGAATTGATGCTGGTGGTGTCCACTGACGGCGTGCTTTCGCCGGATGCTTTCTGCGTCACCTTGCTCATATCGAGCGTGACCGTGCTCGCGGACGCGCCGTCGTTCCAGCTCACCGCGAGGCTCGCCGGGCTAGGATTGGTCGAGGACAGCGTTCCGTCGGTACCGAACGTGAGCGTGACCGGGCTCCCGCCCGTGATGGTGCCGGTCGTGGTGCCGGTGTTCGAGGTCGAGGTCGGATCGGCAAAGCTCGCGGTCCATTGGTTGGCTGTCGAGGCCTTGGTCCAGGTGACCTGGATCGAGGCCGGGTTGCCGAGCGAGTCGTAGACGGTCACCGAGCTGGTGAAGGTCGAGCCCGTGGTGGGGGTCGAGGTCGTGCTCGTGTTGGCCGTGGCGTCCGCCGGCAGGTTCAGGTCGAACGTCGTCTTGGTGCTGGCGGCGGCGCTGGTGGCGGCGACCTGGGTGTTGACCGGCTGCAGGTTGGACGCCGACTCGCTGCCGACGATGTTGCCGCTGCTATCGGTCCGCCAGCCCTCGAGGTAATAGCCGTTGTTGACAAGATAGCCCGAGGAGTCGGTTGTGAAAGCACCGTTGCGAGTGTAATAGGTCGTGCCATTGGCGAGGGAATCGGTAACAGCGAAAAAGCCGGAGCCCTGGATCGCGACATTGGTGGCGGTGGTCGTCGCGGCAAGCAGACCCTGCTGGGTGATGTTGGCGCGCGCCGACACCGTGACGCCGCCCGACGAATAGGCCGTCGAGCTGCTGGACGCCGTCACCAGATCGTCGAACATCGAGGACGTGGTCTTGTAGCCGGTGGTGTCGGCGTTGGAGATGTTGTCCGAGATCATCGACAGCGCCGTGCTTTGCGCGGCAAGGCCCGAGATCGCCGAGGACAATGCGCCGGAGAGTGACATGACGAGAGCTCCAATTCAGATCAGGACGTGACTGCGATGATGTTGGCGGCGCTGACGGAGACGCCGTTCACGGTCAGCGACGGCGTGGAGGTCGACGTGTCGATGCCCGTCACCTTGCCGGTGGTGGTTGCGTAGTTGAAAACCGAATTGCCGGCGGAGTCGGTCGCGGTGACCGAGATGGTGTACTGGCCGCCGTCAGCGAGCTGGGTGCCGCTGGTGGTCTGGCCGTTCCAGGTGAAGCTATTGTCACCCTGATTGCCGCTGCCTGAGCCGGTGTAGACCGTGTTGCCGGAGGAATCCTTGACCGTGACGGTGACGTCGCTCGAGGCTGCGGACAGGTTGTAGCCGAACGTCGCCGAGCCGCCGGACAGCGTCGCGGTGTCGGTCTTGGCCTCGACGGTGTGGCCGATATAGTTGACCGAGTTCAACGTCACGAGGCTGGAGAACGAGCTCGCCAGCGACGTCATGCTCGAGTTGATCGACTGCTGCTCCGTGAAGTTCGCGTAGGAGGTCAGCTGGTTCATGAAGTCGGTGGTCGAGGTCGCGTTCAGCGGATCCTGGTTCTGCAGCTCGCTGAGCAAGAGGTTGAGGAAATCGCTCGAGGAGATGGTTGAAGACGAGCTCGACGAAGTCGACGAGGAAGACGCTGAGCTCGTCGCGTTCGATGTTGAGGAAACCGTCATGGTACGCTCCGGCAGCCTCCGTCCGCGCTATCCGCGCGGCGAAGCACCCGTTGTCAGGCATCGCTTGAAGAAGTTCGTTCGTGAGATGAAACGGCCGCCGCGGCTAATTCAGGCGCGAATAATCCGCGCCGAAGCATTTGATTGCTCGGCAGAATTTGCCGCGTGCGGGGAGCTATCACTTGATGGAGCGCGGCTGAAGCGGCCGCATGTCTCTCATCAGCCTGAGGAGGCCGCGCGCAGCGCGCCGTCTCGAAGGACCATGAACCGGCTGCCACAGCAGGGCCGCTTATCCTTCGAGGCGTGCATGCGCGCGCACACCTCAGGATGGCGGGTCAACAGACCGCTTTGACTCGAATGAGGTCGCGCATCAGGTGCGCGCAGAATCCTTCTCGGGCTCCGCTTCATCCTGCGGTGCCGCCTGCTCCGCCTTCAGGCGGCTGGCCGCGGCGGCGATGCGGTCGGCGAGGCCGGCGGGTGCGCTGACCTTCGGGCCGCTCAAGGCCTGGCGCAGTGCGCGCGCTTCTTCATGCAGAGTGCGCGCGGCGGCAGACGTCGCGAGGAGCTGTTCGGCGGCAATCCGCTGATCGCTGGGCCAGCGGGACAGGTCCTCGCCCAACCGGTCGATCAGGTCCTCAAACATCGCAACATCCATTATCGGAACACGGCTCCTTCCTCCGGAGCTGTTTAAAGCATTCGCGTTCCGGCGGAAATCGATTTCCACCGGAATTCCGTACGATTATGTTGGCCGGACTCGGACATATCCGGGCTGGACACGAATCACTTGCACGCCGCGCTGCGTAAAATTGTCGCTGCGTCGGGAGGACCGCCGGCAACGCACGCCGACGAGCTCGGTCAGGACCTGCCGCCCGACCCGACCCTGGCACCTCTTGCAACCGTTGCGTCCACGAATTTCCAGGCCTCCCGCAGATCGGCGAGGCTCTTCACGATTCGGCCGATGTTCTGCCGCGCTCCCGGACGGCCATAAGCGCGCAACGCGGCCACGATCAGGGAGCCGTAGGTCTGGTAGAGCCGTTCGGCCAAGGCCCCGCCACGATTGAAATCCAGATGATGGCTCAAGCCCCGCAGGATCGCGGTGGCGCGCATCAGATTGGCATGCCCTTCCTCGAAGCGGCGCGCCTCGTGCGCTTCCAAGGCCTTTTGCAAGGCCGTGATCGCACCCTCGATCAACAAGGCCACCGCCTTCAACGGCGGAACGGAGACGGCGGCCCCGCGATAGGCCTGATTGGCGCGATAGGCGAAGGGATTTTGTGTCATCAGTTGCCACTCGATGAGGAATTCAACAGAGCTTTGAGATAAGTGAGCGTGTTATTTGCCGACTGGATCGAGGCTTGGTACTGCGCGTACTGGTTCTGAAGCTGGGTCTGGTAGGTCGACGCGTCGCTTTGGATGGTATCGACCTGGGTCGTGTAAACGCTGTCCTGGCTCTGCAGATCGTTGATCAGCGCCGCGAACGGGCCCGAGCCGTCGGAGAACGTATTCGCGATCGAGTAGATCTGTGACGCAAGCCCCGAGCTCGATGTCACCGTGATCGACTGCGAGGTCGACCCCGAATACATGAAGGCCATGCCTGCATAGGCGGTCCCCGCATTGCCGATGATGGTGTTGCCGGAGATCGTGAACATCGAGCTGTCCCCGTTGACGGAGGCCGAGCTCAGATTGCCAGAGGAATCCACTGCAACGGCCAGCGTGAACGACGACGGCGCAGACGTCGACGTGTTGATGAGGGTGAGCTGGCTCGAGGAGGTCGTGGTCTGCGCCGCCAGCAGCGTCGTGACGCCGCTGAGATTGGTGCTGAGCGCCGTGGCCAGGGTTCCCGTGTCGAGCTGGAGCTCGTTATTCGAGTTGAAGGACAGGCCGAGATCGGCCATCGACATGCCGCCGACCGAGGTGCTGAGCGCCTGCTCGAGCTGGGTCATGACGTCGCGCATGGTGGAGTCGCCGAACAGCACCGCACTCGATGAGGCGGTGCCGTCCGAATTGGTCGCCGATTGCGCGATCACCTCGTCACGCAAGGTGTTGTAGTCGGTAACGAGGGTCTGCACCGCGCTCGAGATCTGGGTGGTGTCGACGTCGATGGAGACATTGAGCGAGGTGCCGCTGGGCGTTGCCTGCAACAGGTCGAAGGTCACCCCGGACAGCACATCCGAAATGTCATTGGTGTTGCGCGTCAGCGAAATGCCGTCGAGGGTGAATTCAGCCGACTGCGCTGCCTGCAGCACATCGGAGAAGGCGCCGGCACTGTCGGTAACGCCGAGCTTGTTGAGGATGTCGTCGCCCGACGTCGAAGAGTAGGTGATGTCGGCGTTGTCGCTGGTCGCGGTCAGCACCATCTGATAGGAGGCGCTCGACACCTCGACGATGGAGGCCTGGACACCGCTGGTCGAGGTCTGCGCGTTGATGGCATCAACGACGTCCTGCAGCGACATCGAGCTGTTGATCGTGATCGAGGACGTCGAGCCGCCGGACAGTCCGATGGTAAACGTCCCGGATAGCCCAAGCGCCGAGGTCTCGCTCGATTGCGCCGTGCCCATCACCTTCTGGGCCGCCGCAACCTGCGAGATCGTCAGCGTATGGTCGCCGGTTGCCGAACCGTTATTGACCGTCATCGACAGCGCCGATGAGGCGCTGACGTCGCCCGTGGACGAGATGGTTGCCTGGCGGGTGGCGAAGACGTCAGTCGCGAGCGGATTGTCGATCGAGGTCGAGAGCGATTCCAGGCTGCTGGCCAGGTTGCTCAGGTCGGTCTGCAGGGTCTGGTAGGCCGAAACCTTGGCTTCATTGGCCGTGATCTTGGTCTCGATCGTCGTCGCAGCTGCGAGCTTGGCGTCGACCTCGGAGGTGATCAGCGCGTTCCAATCGACGCTGGTCGATGTGGTCGTGCCGGTCGTCGTCACGTCGCTCGACGACGACGTCGAAGTTGAGGAGGAAGAGGAACTCGTGGCAGATGTGGCGCTGGAGACCGTCATTGATCCAACTCCGCTATTGGACACGTCGCTGGCGAGACAAGTCCGTCAATGGAGAAGCCGGGCCGGCGTCATGCCGGCCCGGCCTGGGGCGCGTTAGCCGAGCAGCTTGAGCAGGTATTGCGGCATCTGGTTCGCCGCGGTTTCCGCCGACACGGCGGCCTGGGTCTTCACTTCCGCGGAGGATAGCGTCGCCTGCTCGGAGGCGATATCGACGTCCTTGATCGCCGAATTCGCGGCCTGCAGGTTCTGCGTCTGGGTCGAGATCGATTCGGAGGAGAAGTTGAACCGCGATTCCTGGGCGCCGATGGAGGCACGAGCGGCCGAGACGGTATTGATGGCGCTGTCGAGCAGGGTCAGCGCCGACGTTGCGCCGGACTGGGTGGAAACGTCGAGCGAGCTGACGCCGAGCGAGCTGGAGGTCAAGCTCGACAGCGTAATGCTGATCGTGTCGCTCCCAGAGGAGCCGACCATGACCGACACGCCGGAGGCGAAGACGCTTGAGCCGTCGAGCAGGCTCTGGCCGCTATAGCGCGTGCCGCTTGCGATGGAATCGATTTCCGAGGTGAGCTGCGAGAATTCCGATTCGATGTAGGCGCGGCTGGAGTCGACCGTGGTGCCAGAGGACGATTCCGAGGCCAGCGACTTCATGCGGGCAAGGATGTCGGAGATGTTGGAGGCGCCGCCGTCGGCGGTCTGCAGGATTGCGGTCGCCTGCGATGCGTTGGTGGCGGCCTGCTGCAGCGTGGTGACGTCGGAGGAGATGCGGGTCGAGATGGCGAGGCCGGCGGCGTCGTCGGAGGCCGAGGTGATGCGCGAGCCGCTCGACAGCTTCTCAAGCGCGCTGGTCTCCTGTTGCGAGTTGATGTTGAGGTAGCTGACGGCCGAATTGGCGGCAAGGTTGGTCGAGATAACGGGCATGTGAAAGCTCCTTGTATGATGGGCATGACATGCCGCATCCTTTGAAAACGCTATCCGCCGACGCGCATCCGCGCCGTGCATCCGTTCAAACGGGATGACCGGGGAAGATCAGGCGGCACGCCGCCCCTCGAGCTCGAATTATGGTTAGAGATCCGTAAACGCGTGACGGATGTCGCGCTCGTGCCGGCGCAGCAGCTCACGCAACTGCTGCCGCCCGCGCTTCAAGAGCGATTCCACGGCGGCGACCGTCGTGTCCATCACGTCGGCAATCTCGCCGTTGCTCATGCTCTCATGATAGGACAGGATCACCGCGATGCGCTGCTGCTCGGGCAGCCGCTGCATTGCCGTCTCCAGCATGTCGCGCAGCTCGTTGCGCTCGATCACGCTCGACGCGTCAGGCCGCGCATCAGCGACCTCGGGGACCACGTCGACATTCTCGGTACGCGGCTTGCGCCGGAGATCGATGCAGCGGTTGGAGACGACGCGGTAGAGCCAGGTCGAAAACTTGGCGCGGCCGTGCTGCCAGCGCCCGCGATGGGTCCAGACCTTGAGCATGGTGTCCTGCACCACGTCCTCCGCATCGGCAGCATTGCCGACGATGCGAAGCGCAATCGCATAGGCGCGATCGATGTGCCGTTCGACCAGCGCACGAAACGCAGCCTCATCACCCGCGGCGAGCCGGTCGAGCAAGTCCGAGTCTTCGTCGCGGATCCCGGTTACCGCGGTCGCACGCGTGTCGGTGGCAACGACATCGTTCCAGGACGGCGGCTCGGGATCGATCGGCGCCATTGTCGCCTTGCCGATCTCGATCTCGGCTGCTGCCTTGATATCAAGCGCGAAGCTCATCCCCACTCTCCAACCCCAATGCCGTATCCGCTAGCCGAACGGCTCTCGATGCGTTGAACGACACGCTGGACCAATCCAGGCGAAGATTTTTTGTGGTTTTTCAAATGCTTATGTGGAGTTTTTTGCCGACCGCGCGGCAAAACCTGCCGGGCACGGCGCTTCGCGAGCGGATGCGAGAGCAGATCACCTGACACAACAGTGCTCGCTCCGGCTGCTCGCAGATGATCCTGTCGCACCGGGACATGCTGGCGACGAGCACAACTTGCCGTCGCGCTCACGTGCGTCGTCGCGCGCTTCATAGCGCCTGCGAAGACGCAATTTGCACTCGCATCGAGACCGATGGCACTGGGCAATTTTTTCCGAATCATCGCGAGAGACGTTATCTGATTTTTTGACTCTGTCAGTCGCGACGCGCGCGAATTTGAATCACATGTAATTCTTTTCGAAACGCTGCGCCTGATTTCGCGCGATCGCACGTTCAATGCTCACGTGGTGCGGGGATTTTCAGCATGAATGTCGCAACGGTCGACGCGACGCGTCGAGCGCGAATTGTTTCTGCTTGTTTATTCGATGTTTTCAATACATTTCTTCCCAGCGCCTGCACGATGCGGAATGGCTTGTTTGAACGGGTTTTCGAGCTCCCAGGCATGTCCGGAATCCGTCCGAATGTTTCTGTGCGTGTCGTTCGACAACAAAATTTAAGCTGTGCCGCGCGAGAGCGAAGGCAAAGCCATCTCCGCCTCTCGAGCGAAGCGCACATCACGCCGCACTGGAGTCGAGCCGGAGCATTCCGGACATCGCTCAGACATATTCGGAAATAAAACATGCTCAAGACCATCATCCTGCTGACCGCGACCGTGCACCAGCAACGCGCGCTCGGTCGCCTGCTCAGTATCCATAATCCCGCGCTGGCGTTTCGTGCAGCGTGCACGTTCGACGAGCTTGCTGCCATCGAGCCGCATGTGCTGCGCGACGCTAGGCTCATCGCCTTCACCAGCGGCGTCATCGTTCCCCGCTTCTTTCTCGAGGCGCTCGGCCATGGCGCCTATAACTTCCACCCCGGCCCGCCGCATTATCCAGGCTGGGCCCCGGCGCATTTTGCGCTCTATGACGGCGCCACGACGTTTGGCGCGACCATGCATGTGATGGTGCCGCGCGTGGATTCCGGACCGATCACGGGCGTCGAGTCCTTTGTCATTCCGGAAGGCGCGAGCGTGCGCGACCTGGAGCAGATCGCCTATATCCGGCTGGGCCACCTGTTCTGGCGCAAGGCGCGCGAGCTTGCCTGCAGCAGCGAGCCATTGAAGCGGCTGCCGATTGCCTGGAGCGGCGTCAAGAGTACCAGGCGGATGTACCGCGATCTTTGCGCACTTCCTTGCGAAATCGATGCCGGCGAGCTCAAGCGCGGCATTCGCGCCTTCGACGACGATTTCCGCGGCATCCCGTTCACGATCACCCAGGAGGGTGTCTGCTACCGGCTCGACGTGGCCGCCTTGCGCAATTGCCTGACGGAACAGGTCGAAGCGCCGCCACTTGCTGTGGCGTGAAGGGTTGAGCGATTCGGACTGAAGCGAGGCAATCGTCTCGTTGCGTCATCTGAGATGCGCGCGCAGCGGGCCGCCACCCTTCGAGGCCGCCGCTTCGTGACGGTGATGGTGGGGAGATCGCAGTCAACGCGAGTCGCGGTCGCCGCCCCGCCTGATTTAGCGGCGCCCGCCGTATCAGTCATGTCCCATCATATGACCAGTCGGCCAAGAGCATGAATGATGCATCCAAGGAATTGCCGAAGCAGGGCGCACTCGACGCGCTTTGCCTTGGCGAGGTTCAACGCTATCGCCTCTCGCAGCTGGTGCAGCGCCATCAGCGCGTGGTGGTCTGGGACGGCGCGAGCCGCATCGCGGAGCCCGACCTCGCCGTCCTGGTCATGACGGCGGCGACGCCGCCGCGCATCGATGCGCTGGTGCGCTCACTGCATGAGAACTCCATCATCATCGTGCCGTTCGGCGAGAACCCGGTGTTCGATTTCCTGAAGTCGAAGCTCTACGCCTATGGCACGATCGGCGCACAGGGCGCGGCAGCGCCGCATCATCTCTGGTGGGGCGGCGTGAAGCCGCTTGCGATGCCGACCGGCCTTCATCCGCGCGGCGATACGCTTTATGTTTCGTCCTTCCTGCGCTCCTTCCCGTTTGAGGACAGGCCAGCGAAGCTCGCCCGCGAGTTCGACCTGCTCCAGCTCGAGAGCGTGATCGAGGGCGTGGACACGACAACACCTGCGAGCCGGACCTTCAAGATCGACTTCGTCATCCGGCAATGGGAGCGGGCGAACAAGCCGCTGCTCTGGATCGAGCCGCATGCGACCGTCGCCAAACATCCGGTGCTGCCGCAGGCGCTCGGCTGCGATTTCGCGGCCTACAAGTGGCGCTCCGGGCAGATCGAACCCGGGCTGTTGTTCTTTCACCAGACCGAGCCCGCGCGCGCACTGCTCGATACCTGGCAGAGTCTCACCTGCAGCTATCCCGACGCACCGGAATCGTTCCTGCTCGACCAGGCATGGACGCTGCTTGCCTCGCAGCGCCAGCTCGAAACAGCCTGGCTGCCCGACGACTATTGGCGCTCCGCCAACAGCGGTCCGCGCAACCGCACCGCTGTCGTCCAATATGATCATCGCACGGTCGCATTTGGCGCGGAGCATTCGATGGCCTCCCGCGTCCAGCGCGCGCGGCGCTTCGGCCGGCATCAGGCGCCGGAATCACATCTGGTGATGCAGGGATCGTCGGCCGCGGGATGGCCGATCACGGTGCTGATCCGGGACGTACTCGCCTGTGATGCGCGACATGTCGCCGCCGCGGTCGAGGCCGCGGCCGCCGCCTTTGCCGCCAATTCCGGCGCCTTCTCCAGGCTGGAACTCGTGCTCTGCGCCTGGGATGAGGACGTCGATTCCGTAATGCAGATCGCGGACGGCAGCTGGGTGCTGCTCACCGATCCCTCCGAGCGGCTGCAGCTCGACGCCTTCTCCAGGCTTCCGGTGAGCAGCGAGGAGACCGCCGCGATCGAACACGCGCCGCGATCGAGCGCCATCGTCGATTCAGCAGCGATCTTTCGGCTGGCCGATCCCCTGCTCGGCGCCCAGCTCAAGCGCAGCGGCAGATATCGTCGGTCCTTCCTCAAGCGGGCATTGCTGCAGGCGTCGATCTAGGCGCCTCGCCAGGCACCCTGCCCCTCTGGGAGTTCCAGACAATTCAGCGCAAATTTGCTTTCCTTTGCGGATGAAAGGACGCACGATTACGCGGTATAGTTGAGGCATGACAGCTGCTGGCGAATTGTGACGCTTGCAGGAGATCACAATGCCACAGCGCGACATCGTTCTGATCGATCTTGCGTTACAAGGCGGCGGCTCGCACGGCGCCTTCACCTGGGGCGTGCTCGACCGCCTGCTCGAGGAGCCGTGGCTGCGCATCGAGGCGATTTCGGGGACGTCGGCGGGCGCGATGAATGCCGCCGTACTTGCCGATGGCTGGACCTGCGGCGGCGCAGAGGGTGCGAAGGCGGCGCTTGATGCCTATTGGCGTCGTGTCTCGCGGGCGGCGGCACTCAGCCCGTTGCAACGATCGCCGCTCGACCGCCTGCTCGGCCGGTGGTCGCTTGACAGCTCGCCCGCCTACGTCGCCTTCGACCTGATGACGCGGGTGTTCTCGCCCTATCATCTCAATCCCGCCGATTACAATCCGCTGCGCGCCATCCTCGCCGAGAGCATCGATTTCGAGCGCCTTGCGAATTCAGCGGTCAAGCTCTTCATCACCGCGACCAGCGTGCGGACCGGGCGCGGACGCATCTTTCGCAATGCCGAGATCTCCGCCGACGTTCTGTTGGCCTCGGCCTGCCTGCCGACCATGTTCCAGGCGATCGAGATCGACGGCGAGCATTATTGGGACGGCGGCTATGCCGGCAATCCGACCATCACGCCGCTGGTTCGCGAGAGCGACGCGCACGACACCATCCTGGTGCAGATCAATCCGCGCGAGCGCGCCGAGATTCCGCGCAGCGCCAATGACGTGCTCAACCGCCTCAACGAGATCTCGTTCAATTCGCCACTGATGAAAGAGCTGCGCATGATCGCGCTCTTGCGGCAGGTCGCCGATCCCGGCCATGGCGAGGGTGCCCGTTGGGCCGGCATGCGCACCCACCGGATCTGGACCGACGCGCTCGCCGAGTTCGGCGCTTCCTCAAAGCTCAATGCGGAATGGGAGTTTATCTCCCTGCTGAAGGACGTCGGCCGCCGCAGCGCCGACGGCTTCCTGCAGGCGCACGCGGACGATCTTGGAAAGCGGTCGACGGCCGACATCGACATCCTGCTGGAGGAGTGCTGAAGCCATGCTCCTCGTCGGCCTGCTCGGCATCCTGATCGCGCTCGCTCTGCTGGCCTGGCTGTCCTATCGCGGCTGGAGCGTGCTGCTGCTGGCGCCGCTGGCTGCGATGATCACGGCGCTGTTCTCCGGCGAGCCGCTGCTGGCGCATTGGACCCAGACCTTCATGGGCAGCGCGGCAACTTTCCTCGGCCAGTTCTTCCCGCTCTTCCTGCTCGGCGCGCTGTTCGGCAAGCTGATGGAGGATTCCGGCTCGGTCACTGCGATCGCACGCTTCACCACGGAACGGCTGGGCATGCAGCGGACCATGCTGGCCGTCGTACTCGCCGGCGCCTTCGTCACCTATGGCGGCGTCAGCCTGTTCGTTGCGTTCTTTGTGCTTGCCCCTATGGCGCAATCGCTATTTCGGGCGGCGAGCATTCCGCGACGGCTGATGCCGCCGGCCATCGTGCTGGGCACATCGACCTTCACCATGTCGGCGTTGCCCGGGACGCCCTCGATTCAGAACGCGATCCCGATGCCGTTCTTCGGCACCACGCCCTTCGCAGCTCCGGGGCTCGGCATCATCGCTTCGCTGATCATGTTCGGCTTCGGCATGTGGTGGCTCGGCCGCGAGGAGTCCCGTGCGAGAAACCTCAGCGAAGGCTTTGGTGCCGGCGCGCCGCCGGCGGGCGAAGAGCTCGCGATGAACGAGCAGTTACGCGAGCGCGCGACGACGGCGCGTGAATTCGATCCACAGGAATTGACGCGAGGCAAGCCAAGCGCGGCGCCTCCCAGTATCGTCGCCGCGGCCCTGCCCATTGTCGTCGTCGTCGCGGTCAATCTCCTGATGTCACAGCTGGTGCTGCCGCGGCTTGATACTTCATATCTGGCCGAAGCGCGCTGGGGTGAGACGTCGCTTGCCGCGGTCGGCGGCGTCTGGTCAGTCGTGACAGCGCTCGCAACCGCGATCCTGGTGGTGCTGCTGATCAATCATCGCAGACTGCCCGCCATCCGCGAGACGATTGATGCCGGCGCCAACGCCGCCGTGCTTCCGGCCATGAGCGTGGCGAGCCTGGTCGGATTCGGCGCCGTGGTCGCGGCGGTGCCGGCCTTTGCCATGGTGCGGGACGCCGTGCTCGGCATCGAGGGTGGGCCGCTGGTCTCGCTTGCGATCGCAACCAACGCGCTGGCGGCGCTGACGGGCTCGGCATCCGGCGGGCTGAGCATCGCGCTCGACGCGCTGGCGAAGACCTATCTAGAGCGCGCTGCCGACATCGGCCTTGCGCCTGCGCTGTTGCATCGCGTCGCCGTGATCGGTTCCGGCACGCTGGACAGCCTGCCGCACAATGGCGCGGTGGTGACGCTGCTCGCCGTTTGCGGATCGACGCATCGCGAGAGCTATCGCGATATTGTCATCGCCGGCATCGTCGGCCCTATGATCGCTCTCGCCGTGATCATCATTGTCGGCGAGAGCTTTGGATCGTTTTGACCGCGCTCAGCGCGCGGTGAGTTTTAGTCGAATCGATTCGAGGACTCGGTTCACCTCTCCCCGCTGGAGCGAGGGCAACTGCGCTTTACCGCCGCTGATTGTACACATCGAGACAGACGGCCCCGAGCAGCACCAGCCCCTTGATCACCTGCTGATAGTCGATGCCGATGCCGAGGATCGACATGCCGTTGTTCATCACGCCCATGATCATGGCGCCGACCACGGCGCCGCCGACCCGCCCTACGCCGCCATAGGCCGAGGCGCCGCCGATGAAACAGGCCGCGATGACGTCGAGTTCGAAGCCGGCGCCGGCCTTCGGCGTCGCCGTGTTCAGCCGCGCAGCGAACACAAGGCCGGCAAGCGCGGCCAGCGTACCCATGTTGACGAATGTGAGAAAAGTGAGCCGCTCGGTCTTGATGCCCGAGAGTTTCGCGGCCTTGGCGTTGCCGCCGACGGCATAGATCTGCCGGCCGATCACCGTCCGCCGCGTCACGAACCCATAGAGCACGATCAGCGCCGTCATGATCACCAGCACATTGGGCAGTCCGCGATGCGAAGCGATGAGATAGGTGAAATACAGCACGCCGAGGGAAAGCGCGGCGGACTTGCCGACAAACAGCGGATAGGGCTCGACCTCGATGTGATGCGCCTGCTCGCGCGCGCGGGATTTGGCACTGGCATAGACCAGCACCAGCGCGAGCACGGCGCCGATCAGCAGCGAAGTCGGATGCAGCGTACCGGCCTCGGGCAGCAGCTCCGGAATGAAGCCCGACGACAATTTCTGGAACGTCCCGGGAAACGGGCCGACCGACTGGCCCTGCAGCACCGCAAGCGCAAGCCCCTTGAACACCAGCATGCCGGCGAGGGTGACGATGAAGGAGGGAATGCCGAAATAGGCGACCCAATAGCCTTGCGCCGCGCCGATTGCGGCACCGACCAGGAGGCAGGCGATGAAGGCAAGCGGATAGTCGATATGGTAGCGCACCATGAGAACCGCCGCGACCGCGCCGACGAAGCCCGCGACCGAGCCAACCGACAGGTCGATATGGCCGGTGACGATCACCAGGAGCATGCCGAGCGCCATGATCACGATATAGCTGTTCTGCAGCACCAGATTGGTGAGGTTGAGCGGCTGCAGCAGCGTGCCGTCGGTCATGACCTGGAAGAACAGCATGATCGCGACCAGCGACAGCAGCATGCCGTAATTGCGCAGATTGTGCTTGATGAAGCCGCCGCCCTTGCGCTTGCTCTCGTTCTTCGTTTCGGTCTTGATCTGGCTATTGATTTCTTGGCGCTCGTCCGGCAGCGAAACCGTCTTGTCGGTCATGGCCGCATTTCTCCCATCAACTCGCCGGCGCTGTTCGTGCGAAGCGCCTTGTTACGCATGATAGCATGCATGATCTTTTCCTGCGTGGCCTCCTGGGCGGGATATTCGGCAACAAAGGCGCCTTCGCTCATGACATAGATCCTGTCGCAAATGCCGAGCAGCTCCGGCATTTCCGAGGAGATCACCACCACCGCCTTGCCGGCCTCGGCGAGCTCGTTGATGATGACATAGATCTCGTATTTGGCACCGACATCGATGCCGCGGGTCGGCTCGTCCAGGATCAGCACCTTGGGATCGGTCATCAGCCATTTCGACAGCACGACCTTCTGCTGGTTGCCGCCGGAGAGCTGGCCGGTCTCCTGATAGACATCGGACGACCGAATCCGCATGCGAGTGCGATAGTCGCTCGCCGCCTTCAGCTCGCGGACATCGTCGAGCACCCAGTTGGTGGCGACGCGATAGAGGCTCGCCAGCGTGATGTTCTTCCGGACGTCGTCGGCCAGGATCAGCCCGAGTTGCTTGCGATCCTCCGTGACATAGGCAAGCCCCGCGGCGATCGCCGCTGGCACGGAGGAGAGATCGGCCGCGTGTCCGTCGAGCGTGACCGCGCCGCTGATCTTCGTGCCCCAGGCGCGGCCGAACAGGCTCATGGCAAATTCCGTGCGGCCGGCCCCCATCAGGCCCGCGATGCCCACGACCTCGCCGCGCCGCACATTGAAACCGACATTCTTGATCACCTGCCGTTCAGGGTGCAGCGGGTGGTACACCGACCAGTCCTTCACCACCAGCGCAGGCTCACCGATTGCGGCTTCCCGCCTTGGGAAGCGGTCGGCAAGGTCGCGATTGACCATGCTGCGGATGATACGGTTCTCGTCGACCGATTCCCTGCGGCAATCGATCGAATCCACTGTGCGGCCGTCGCGCAGCACGGTGATGCGGTCGGCGACGCGGGCGACCTCGTTCAATTTGTGCGAGATCAGGATCGAGGCGATGCCCTGCTCGCGGAAGGCGACCAGACGCTCCAGCAGTGCCGCGCTGTCGGTCTCGTTCAGGCTCGCGGTCGGCTCGTCCAGGATCAACAGCCGCACGCGCTTGGAGAGTGCCTTGGCGATCTCGACCAGCTGCTGCTTGCCGATACCGAGATCGGTCACCAGCGTATCCGGCGACTCCTTCAATCCGACCTGGGCAAGCAGCTCGCGGGTACGGCTGTAGACCGTGTCGCGATCGATGACGCCGAAGCGCTGCGGCGGATGGGACAGGAAAATATTCTCGGCAATCGACATCAGCGGGATCAGCGCGAGCTCCTGGTGAATGATGATGATCCCGAGCGCCTCGGAATCATTGATGTCGCGGAAGCGCCGCTCCTCACCGTCAAAGGTGATAGTTCCCTCATAACTCAGGTGCGGATAGACGCCGCTCAAGACCTTCATCAGGGTCGACTTGCCAGCGCCATTCTCGCCGACGAGGGCGTGGATTTCGCCAGGTTCGACGGTAAACGTAACGTCGCGCAGCGCCTGCACGCCCGCAAAGCTCTTGCTGACGCCGCGCATCTCAAGCATTGCCGTCATGGTATTTTGTCCCGCATCCTTCGGCGGCCTCCCGAAAACTCCGGCGGGCACGGTTCCATGCCCGCCGGCGCAGGTCTTGTCACTCGAATTGCGAGCGCTTGTAGTAGCCGCTGTCAACCAGAACCTTCTCCCAATTGCTCTTGTCAACCACCACGGGCTTGAGCAGATAGGACGGCACCACCTTGACGCCGTTGTTGTAGGTCTTGGTGTCGTTGACGGTCACCTGCTTGCCCGACAGCGCCGAGTCGACCATGTCGGCGGCGACCTTGGCGAGGTCGCGGGTATCCTTGAAAATGGTCGAATACTGGTCGCCGCGGAGGATCGCCTTGATCGAGGGCACCTCGGCATCCTGCCCGCTGATCACGGGCATCGGCTGATCGGCGCTGCCGTAGCCGACGCCCTTCAGCGAGGAGATGATGCCGATGGACAGACCATCATAGGGCGACAGCACCGCATCGACGTGCTTGTTGCCGTAATAGGCGCTGAGCAGGTTGTCCATGCGCGCCTGCGCAGTGGCACCATCCCAACGCAAGGTCGCGACCTTGTCCATGCCCATCTGGCCGCTGGCGACCTTGAGCTTGCCCGAGTCGATATAGGGCTTCAGCACCGACATCGAGCCGTTGTAGAAGAAGTAGGCGTTGTTGTCGTCCGGCGAGCCGCCGAACAGCTCGATGTTGAAGGGACCCTTGCCGTCTTTGAGGCCGAGCTTCTGCTCGATCGACTGCGCCTGCAGCACGCCGACCTGGAAATTGTCGAACGTCGCATAGTAGTCGACGTTCGGCGTGTCGCGGATCAGGCGGTCATAGGCGATGACGGTGATGCCCGCCGCCTTGGCCTGCTTCAGCACGTCCGAGAGCGTGGTGCCGTCGATCGCCGCGATCACCAACGCCTTCTCTTTCTTGGCGACCATGTTCTCCACCTGAGAGAGCTGGTTCGGGATATCGTCCTCGGCGTATTGCAGGTCGGCGTCGTAGCCGTGCGCCTTCAGCGCCTTCACCATGTTGTTGCCGTCATCGATCCAGCGCGCCGAGGATTTCGTCGGCATGGCGATGCCGACCGTCCCCTTACTCTGGGCGAACGCGGTGCCGCTTGTGCCGGCGGCAAGGCCCGCGACGGCGAGCGCGATGAAGGTGGTCTTCAGATTTAGCATGCTTCACTCCCTTTGAGTTTTCCTGCTTGGTTAGAAAGGTGCGACGGAAGGCTTGTGGCTTGGTGAGTTCAGGAACTTGCGAGCCGGACATCCGGCTCGGGCCGGCCACGCGCGGCCGCTTCGAACAGAAAAGTCCGGCCGTGATCGGGATCGGCGGCGCGCGCCGCCTCATCCATATCCTGCCAGGCCGAGGTCACGAGCAGGCGCGACAGGTCCGGCCCGACGAAAGCCGGGCAGCTTGATTGCAGCGCCGGCACGTGCAGGCAGCGCAGAAGCGTTCCCTGCGGATCGTAGATGTCGACGCAACCGCCGCCCCAGCGTGCGTTCCAGATCAGCCCGTCGGCATCGACCACCGCGCCATCGAGACCGCCGACGCCCCGATGGCGCAGCAGCACCTCCGGCGCGCCGGTCGGCAGGCCGGTCGCGGGATCGAGCGTCACGCGATAGAGCACGTTCTCGGCCGTGTCGGCGAAATAGCCGGTGGCACCGTCGGGCGAGAAGCAGATCGCGTTGGGAATGGTGATGTTCGGGAACAGACGCGCGATCTCCCCGCGATGCAGCACATAGATCGCGCCCATCCCCCGCTCCGCCTTGCGCCCCATGGTGCCGATCCAGAAAGTCCCGGACGGATGCACGCGCGCATCATTGGAGCGGGTGCGCGGATTGTCCGCTTCCAGCGGGCGATAGAGCTGCATGGTGCCGGACTTGCGCGAGCGAATATAGAGACCATCGTCTGCCACGATCAGCTGGCGTTCGTCATCGATCCGCGCCAGCGCGCTTGCCATCCGGCCTAGTTGATGAATGCGAATGTCGCCGCCGGCGAGGTTCGCCTCGAACAAACGCCCCTCGAGAATGTCAAACCACCATGCGGTATCGCTCGCGGCATCGTAGGTGGGGCCTTCGCCCAGATGGCAGCGCTCATGGCAGAGAATGGATGTCGTCAGACGTTCCATCATGTCCCTCCCGTTGCACACAGGAATCGGTAGACGATCTGATGGCGATAGATTTCGCCCGGCGCGAGGCCCGGGCTCGGAAAATCAGGCCGGTTCGGTGAATTGGGCCAGACCTGCGGCTCCAGACAAAAGGCGTCGGATTGGCGATAAAGGCGGCCCTGCTTTCCGAGAACCGATCCATCAAGATAGTTGCCGGAGTAGAACTGCAGGCCGGGTTGATCCGTCAGCAGCTCGAAGATACGTCCCGACCGCAGCGCCTCGACCCGAGCTGCGAGCTTCAGCGTGCGATCATCGGGCAGGCAGAAATTGTGGTCGTAACCCTTGCCGTGCTGCAGCTGCTGATCGTGCGCACGGATGCGCGCCCCGATCGCGGTTGCCTTGCGGAAGTCGAACGGCGTGCCCGTGACCGCGCGCGGCGGCTCAGGCAGGGGAATGGCGGTCGGATCGATGGCAAGGAAGTGGTCGGCGAACAGCGTCAGCCGATGATCGAGGATATCGCGCCCCGAGGTCGCGCCTTCGAGATTGAAGAAGCTATGATTGGTGAGATTGACGACGGTGGGCCGGTCCGTCCGCGCCTCAAATGCGAACGACAGCTCGCTCGGCCCCGTCATCCGATAGGTCAGGCGGACATCGAGCCGGCCGGGATAGTTCTCCTCGCCGTCCGGACTGACATAGCTGAGCGTCACAAACGGCTCCGGCGCATCGCCGATATTGGTGATCTGCCACAGCTTCCGGTCGAAGCCATCAGGCCCGCCATGCAGCGCGTTGGAACCATTGTTTGTCGCAAGCTGCACCACCTCGCCATCGAGCTCGAAGCGGCCATTCGCAATCCGGTTGGCGTAGCGGCCGACGGTCGCGCCGAAGAATTTCCGCTCACGCAGGAAGCCATCCAGATTGTCATAGCCGAGCACGACATCCTCGCAATGCCCGTCGGCATCGGGCACGAACAGGGACTGGATCGCTGCACCGAAGCTGATGATGCGCGCCTCGAAGCCGCTTTGACCGCGCAGCGTCACGCGCTCGACGGCGCGGCCGTCCGGCAGCGTGCCGAATACATCTCTTTCAATGCGTGAATGGGTATCAACCATGATCAGTCTTGTCCTGCGGCTTCGCCGGTCGCTTGCACCACCGGCGACCCTTCGTGCCGGTGCATGCCGTTGTGAATGACCTCGATCATGGCCCGGCTCGCGAGCTCGGCGTCGCGATCGACGATGGCATCGACAATGCGCTGGTGCCAAAGCAGCACGGTGTCGCGATCTTCGGTCGCGACCGGCGCACTGAGCAGGAAAGAGGCGCGCAACGCCGCCTCGATGACATGGCCGATGGAGCGCATGAACAGATTGCCGGACGCGCTGGCAACCGCGACATGCAGCGCGAGATCGGCGTCGGCAAAGCCGATGGAATCGGACGCCTCCTGCCGCATCCGATCCATGCTGCGCCTGAGTTCGACGATGTCGGCCTCGGTCCGCTTTGCCGCCGCCAGCGCCGCCGCACGCGGCTCGACAGCGAGGCGAATCTCGGCGAGATCGCCGAGAAAGCGCTTGTCGATGCCGGCGTCGAGATGCCAGGCCAGCACGTCGGCATCGAACATGTTCCAGGCGCCGCGCTCGCGCACCACCGTGCCGACCCGCGCCTTGGTCGAGAGCAGCCCCTTGGCGACCAGCGTCTTGACGCTTTCGCGCAGCACCGGGCGGGACACGCCGAACATTGCGGTAAGCTCGGCATCGCCCGGCAGGCGGGTCCCCTCGATATAACGGCCGGCGATGATGTCGACGCCGATCGAGCGCGCCACTTCCGCATGATTGGAATGGGCGCGCCGGGTCGGTATCACGACAATGCGGGAGGTCGTGGCGTCGCTCATGGCTTTGCTCCTTTGCGGACCGCCGAGCGCCGCGCAAGGACGATGATCGCCTGCTGCAAGGCGATGAAGGCAAAAAGCAGGATGCCGGTCACGATTTTCGTCCACCAGCTCGAGAGCGTTCCGTCGAAGGTGATATAGGTCTGGATCAGGCCCTGAATGAGAATGCCAAGAAAGGTGCCGACCACCGTGCCCTGGCCGCCGGTCAGCAGTGTGCCGCCGATCACCACCGCTGCGATGGTGTCGAGCTCGACGCCGACCGCGGAGAGCGAATAGCCGGCTGCAGTGTAGAAGGAGAACACGATGCCCGCGAGCCCGGACAGCGCGCTCGAGAGCATGTAGATGCGCACCGTCATGGAACCGACCGGAATTCCCATCAGCGCCGTCGTGGCTCGGCTGCCACCGAGCGCATAGACATTGGCGCCGAAACGGGTCAGGTGCAACAGCAATGCGCCGGCGACGATCACCGCCAGCATGATGATGGCAATCGCCGTCAGCCTTCCGCCGCCCGGCAACCGCAGCGCGAAATCGGAGACGGTCGAATAAACCGGCGCATTGATCGGGATCGATTCCGTCGAGAGCAGGAAGCTCGCGCCGCGCGCAAGGAACATGCCGGCCAGCGTCACGATGAAAGGCGGCAGGTCGAACAGATGGATGATGCCGCCCATGGCGGCGCCGAAGGCAGTGCAAAGCACAAGGGTCGCGACGAAGGCGAGCCAGGGCGGTACGCCGAGCCGCTCAATCGCGATGGCAACGAATACCGTGGTGAAGCCGATCACCGAGCCGACCGACAAATCGATCCCGCCCGAGATGATCACAAAGGTCATGCCGGTCGCGACGATGCCAAGGAAGGCATTGTCGGTGAGCAGATTGCCAACGACGCGGGTGGAGGCGATGTTGGGATACTGCATGGCACAGATCGCAAAGCCGGCGACCAGCACGATTGCGGTGATGACCACGGGCGGCAGGCCCTTCATGCCTTCGCCCCCGTCAGACGCGATGCAAGACCCACCCATCCCGCAAGCCGCGGCGATTGCAAGAGCAGGACCGCAAGAACCACCACCGCCTTGACCAGGAGATTGAGCTCGGGCGGATAGCCGGACAGAAGGATGCCGGTGTTCATCGCCTGGATGATCAGCGCACCGACGACCGCGAGCAATAGGCTGAAGCGGCCGCCGAACAGCGACGTGCCGCCGATCACCACGGCAAGGATTGCGTCGAGCTCAAGCCAGAGGCCGGCATTGTTGGCATCCGCGCCCATGATATCGGCCGCCGAGATGATGCCGGCAAGCGCCGCGCACAGCCCGCACCAGGCATAGACTGCAACAATCATCAGCCTGGTTCCGACGCCGGCCAGTTCGCTGGCGCGCGCGTTGCCGCCGGTCGCCTCGATCAGGAGCCCGAGCGCCGTGCCGCGCACCAGCGCGCCGGTCAACAGCAGCATGCCCGCCACGATCACCACAGGCGCTGGCAGGCCGAAGATGGCTCCGGTGCCGAACCAGCCGAGATCGGGCGAGGTGAAGGTGACGATGCGCCCTTCCGTGATGAGCTGGGCAATGCCGCGGCCCGCGACCATCAGGATCAGCGTGGCGATGATCGGCTGAATCCCGAGCACGGCGACCAGGAAACCGTTCCACAAGCCGCAGACGAGACCCGTGCCGAGCGCCGCCGCAAGCACCAGCGGCAGCGAATGGCTGTCGGCCAGCGATGCCGCAATCGCCCCCGCGATCGCCATCACGGCGCCGACCGACAGATCAATGCCGCGGGTGGCGATCACCAGCACCATGCCGAGCGACAGCAGCGCCACCGGCGCGCCGCGGTTGAGTACGTCGATCATGCTGCCGAACAGCCGCCCGTCCTGCAGGCGCAGGTCGAAGAATTGCGGCGAGACCATGCGGTCGACCGCGAGGATGATCACAAGCGCCAGAATTTGCGCCAGTCCGCGCCGCGGCAGGCGAGCCATCATGGCGCAGCCCCCTGCGCGCTGCCGTCGGCGGCAATGGCCGCGAGGATGTTGGTGACGTCGATCGCATCGCCCTGCAACTCCTCGACATGGACGCGGTCGCGAAGCACCACGACCCGGTCGGAATAGGTGACGATCTCGTCGAGTTCGGAGGAGATGACCAGCATTGCCAGTCCCTTGTCGCAGAGCTCGCGGATCAGGCGGATGATCTCTGCATGCGCACCGACATCGATGCCGCGGGTCGGCTCGTCCAGGACGAGCAGGCGCGGCGATGTCGCAAGCCAGCGCGCCAGCAGCACCTTCTGCTGATTGCCGCCGGACAAAAGCCCAACGGGACGTTCCGGATCGGGCGGACGGATGTCGAGCAGGTCGATAAAGCGCTTCGCGATCTCGTCCTGCTCGCGGCGCGACAGCGGCTTGTGCAGCCCGCGCTTGGCCTGCAGCGCAAGCACGATATTCTCGCGCACGGTGAGGTCGCCAACGATGCCGTCGGTCTTGCGCTCCTCGGGACAATAGCCGAAGCCATAAGCAACCGCATCGCGCGGCGAGTGCAGACGTGCGGGCTGTCCTTCCACCTTCACTTCGCCGCTGTCGGCGCGCTCGGCGCCGAACACGAGCCGCGCGGTTTCGGTGCGGCCGGAGCCGAGCAGCCCGGCCAGTCCGACGACTTCGCCGTGATACAAGCTGAGATCGAACGGCGCGATCATCCCGGCCTTGCCGTACCGCTTGAAACTGACGCAGGCCTCGCCGGTGCCGCGCGCCCGCGCGGCGACGCGCGCACTGGTGGTCTCGGCGAGTTCGCGTCCCAGCATCATCCGGATCAGCTCGAGCCGGGGCAGCGAGGCCGTCTCGCGCTCGCCGATCAGCCGGCCATTGCGCAGCACGGTGATGCGATCTGATATCTCGTACACCTGATCCAGGAAGTGACTGACAAAGACGATGCCGATGCCGCGCGCCGCGAGCTGGCGCATGACCTGGAACAGGATCTCGACCTCGTGGCGATCGAGGCTCGCGGTCGGCTCGTCCAGGATCAGCACGCGCGCGGAGAGGTCGACGGCCCGCGCGATCGCGATGACGTGCTGCACGGCGACGGAATAATTGCCGAGCGGGACTGCGACATCGATACGAAGCCCGAAGTCCTCCAGCAGACAGCTGGCGCGGCGTCGCATCTCGGCCTGGCGCACCACGCCGAGCCGCGTCGGCTGGCGGCCAAGGAAAAGGTTTTGCGCCACCGAAAGGTTCGGCAGCAGGTTCACCTCCTGATAGACGGTGGCAATGCCGCAATCGAGCGCGGCCTTGGCCGAGCGCGGCGCGATCTCGACACCATCAAGGCGCACCACGCCGGCATCGCGCGCGAACACGCCGGTCACGACCTTGATCAGCGTGGATTTGCCGGCGCCGTTCTCGCCGAGCAGCGCGTGAATTTCGCCGGCTCGAAGCGTGAAGTCGACATCCTGCAGCGCGCGCAAGCTGCCGAAGCTCTTGGCAAGCCCCCGCACTTCAAGCAGCGGCGCGGGGTCGGGACTTTTCAGCATCGCAAACGTCACTCCAGCCGGCGCCCGCGCGACAGGCACGGGCGCCTTTTGGTCGTCCCGGCCTGGTGCGCAATTGCGCACGGGGCGCCGAGACCCATACTGCGGAATCCATCAAGCGGGCAGAGTGGCAGAGACTCGTCGCATAACCAAATCTTTGGCTAGGGGATCCGGCTTTCGCCGGGACGACGATGGCGTTGCAACCTGCCCAACACGGACAGCGTTGCTCAGCTCAGTACCCCAGCCCCTTCTTGCTGTCGTAGACCTTCTGCGGATCATCGGCAGCGGTGTAGAGCTTGGACTCGGTCTGGATCCATTTCGGCGGCACGGTGCCCTTGTCCTTGTAGGCGATGATGGCGTCGAACGCGGGGCCGGCCATGTTCGGCGTCAGCTCGACCGTGGCGTTGGCTTCGCCGGCGGCGATGGCCTTGAAGATGTCGGGCACCGCGTCGATGGAAACGGTGAGGATGTCCTTGCCAGGCTTGAGGCCGGCCTCCTTCATGGCCTGGATGGCGCCGACCATCATGTCGTCGTTATGGGCATAGACCGCGCAGATCGACTTGCCGCCGTTCTCCGCCTTGATGAAGCTCTCCATCACCTCCTTGCCCTTGGCACGGGTGAAGTCGCCGGTCTGGCTGCGCACCACCTTCAGGTTCGGATGCTTTGCCACCACATCGTCAAAACCCTTCTTGCGATTGGTGGCGACGCTGGCGCCGACCGTGCCCTGCAACTCGACAATGCTGCAGGATTTGTCGCCGACGGCTTTCGCCAGCCACTCGCCGGCGACTTCGCCCTCATGCACGCTGTCCGAGGTGACGGCGGTGAGATAGAGGTCCTTGCCGGAGGGATCGATGTCGCGGTCGAGCAGGACCACAGGGATCTTGGCTTCCTTGGCCTCCTTCAACACCGCCTCCCAGCCGCTCGCGACAACCGGCGCCAGGAAGATCGCATCAACGCCCTGCGCGATGAAAGATCGGATCGCCTTGATCTGGTTCTCCTGCTTCTGCTGCGCGTCGGCGATCTTCAGGTTGACCTGGCGCTTGGCCGCTTCCTGCTTGGAGACCGACGTCTCGGCGGCGCGCCAGCCGGATTCCGATCCGATCTGGGAGAAGCCGACAGTGAGCTGGGCGGCGCTCGCGGGCACTGCAAGCATCAGGGCGGCGGTAGCCGTGGCAGCAAAAAGGGCTTTGAGCATCATGAGGCGCGTTCTCCCAAAATGTTATCCGGGCGCCATGTTTGGTGTTATGGCACCTTCGGGCCGCCCGCTCGGGCTAGCGGCGGCACTATTTCACGGAAAACAACCCTCGACTAGTCATATTATTTTACTATTGAGTTCCTTTTTTCGGCTCTCTTCACCTCCCCTGAGCGACGGCCGGCGATTGCCGCCGCAGGCCGGATGGGGTGACAGTACGTCCGCGATGTCGGTGCTTTGATGGTGCGGCGGCTCACGCCGTCCGCACGGCACTGAGGAACTGCCCGACTTCCCGCTTCAGGCGGCCGCTTTCGTTCGACAGCGACTTTGCGGCCGAGAGCACCTGGGTGGATGCCGATCCGGTTTCGCTGGCGCCGCGCTGCACATCGGTGATGTTGGCGGAGACCTGCTGGGTGCCGTGCGCGGCCTGCTGCACGTTGCGGGAGATTTCGCGCGTTGCCGCGCCCTGCTCTTCTACGGCGGACGCGATTGCCGAGGCGATCTCCGACATCCTACCGATGGTATCGCCGATCTCCTTGATGGCGCCGACGGACTCCTGGGTGGCGGCCTGAATGCCCGAGATCTGCTGGCTGATTTCGCCGGTTGCCTTCGCCGTCTGCTCGGCCAGCGCCTTCACTTCGGAGGCGACCACCGCAAAGCCGCGGCCGGCTTCCCCGGCGCGGGCCGCCTCGATGGTGGCGTTCAACGCCAACAGATTGGTCTGGCCGGCAATGGAGGTGATGAGCTCGACGACGTCGCCGATGCGCGCGGCGGCGCGGGCCAATTCGCCGACCCGATCGTTGGTCTTCTGGGCCTGCCCCACCGCCTCAGTGGCGATGCGCGCGGAATCCTGCACCTGACGGCTGATCTCGGTGATCGATGACGCCATTTCTTCGGTTGCCGACGCCACCGACTGCACATTGGTCGAAGCTTCCTCGGATGCGGCAGCGACGGTGGTCGCGAGCTCCTCCGAGCGCTCGGCGGTCGCAGTGAGCGTGCCGGCAGAGGCCTCGAGCTCGGTCGAGGCCTGCGAGACGATGTTGACGATCTCGCCGATCATGGTTTCGAAATCGCTGGTGATGCGGTCGACGCGCTGTCCGCGCTGAATCTTGGCGTCGGCCTCCGCCGCAGCCTGCTCGTCGGCCGCCTTCTTGGCAATCAACGCCTCCTTGAAGACCTGCAGCGAACCGGCCATCGATCCGATCTCGTCGTCGCGACCGCTGGCGGGAATGGCGACCTCATGGCGGCCCGCCGCAAGCTCGCCCACCGCATCGGTCAACTTCGCAAGCGGGGTGATCACGCGCCGGCGCAGCATCAAGGTGACGCCGGCGAGTACGCCAAGCAGTGCCGTGACCACGACAATGGCGACAGCCAGCATCATCAGCGCGCTGTTGCGCGCGGCGCTGGCGCGATCGCCAGCTTCCGCCAAGGCGGCATCGCGGACCACAAAGAAGCGTTCAACTGCGGGCACGATGGAACTGGCCAGCTCGTCGGATGTGATGCTGTATTTGCCGTCGCTGCGCGCTGCCGGAAGCTCCTTGTCAACCACAAGTGCCGCATGGCCGAAATAGGCATCCACCGCATCCTTCATGACGCCGGCAAGCCGCGCCGGATTGCCGAGCTGATCGATGTCGGATTCGATACGCTCGCGATCCACTTCGATGCGCCCTTGATTACGATCCATGATCGTGAATTCCGCAGGCTTCAATGGCCGGCGGGTGGCGATCGGAGCTGACAGCGTTCCCGCCCGCCCGCCCGCGGCGATACGCAGGTCCTGGGCAATGCGCGCCACGTTCAACAGCGCCGTGAGCGAGGCATCGGCGCCCGTTACTCTCGTCTCGATCCGGTTCAAGATCGGCTCGATCGCCGCAATGACCTGGACGGTGCCGGGCATGAAACCATCGAGTGCCGCGCGATCGCGCGCGCTCATGGGCACGGCAATCGCATGATCAGACCGCGCCCGCAGATCGGCGAGCTTCGCCGCGGCCTGGTCCAGATCGGCCATCAGCACGGAGCTGTCGTCGAGCGTGCCGATCAAGACCTTCGCCTTGGCAAACGCCGCGTCAGCCGCCTTGGTCACTTTCGCTATGGTTTCGAGCTGGGCGGGAGTCGCCGGGCCTTCCTGAAACAGCGGACTGAGATAAGGTGCACGGTAACTTGCGACCTGCTGGGAGGCCGCAAGGACGGCGCCGAAGGCCTCGACGTCCTTGATCGCCTCGCTCTTGGCAAGCAGGGTCCGCGTTTGCGGGACCAGAACTTCGCCACCAATAATGACCGCCAACGCCGTCACTGACAGCATCGACGCCGCAAAAAGCCGGCCGATCCGCATCGCTTAACATCCGCTGAATTGTCCAGCCTGACCTTAGCGTGCGGCGGCTAAGGCCGCCTTAACGAAGAGCCGTAGTACTACTAGCCGGCTTTTCCACGGCGGCTAGATCGGCCAGGCGACCTCGCTGCTCCGCGGCGGGTCGGCCCCCCTCCGCGTGCAGGTGATCGCGGCACAGCGGCAGCCAAAGGACAGCGCGCGACGAAGCTCGTCCGCGGTCAGCTCCCCGAGGCCCGCTCGCGCGAGCCGGTCTTGTCGGTGCAGGGCAGCCAGCAGCGCCGCCTGGAAACTGTCGCCGGCACCGATCGTGTCGACCACGTCGATCCTGGGTGCCTCGGCCTTGATATATCCGGCGTTGCGGTGCCACGCCTCGGCGCCGTCGGTGCCGCGGGTGACGACGAACAGTGTGACGCCGCGCGCGAACAGCGCCTCCGCGCGATCGCCATAAGCTTCGTCGCCGTATAGATAAAGGAAGTCGACATCCGACATGCGAACGATATCGGCGTCCTGGGCAAAGGCCTGCATGCTCCCGAGATAGGTCGCCTTGTCCTTTACAAGGTTGGGCCGGCAATTCGGATCGAAAGAGATCGTGCTGGTCGGCTTTGCGTCCGCGATCAATGCCGCGGTCTCCGCGGCTCCATTTTCATTGACCAGCGTGGTCGATCCCACGTGAACCGCCTCGATGGTCGTGAAGGGAATGCTGCCGCGCCGATAGGTCCATTCGCGCGAGGCGGTCTGGGCGTCATAGAACGCGTAGTGCGATTCGCCCGCGATCATCCGGACGAAAGCCAGCGTGGTCTGGCGATCGCTCCGCGTGGCAAGGCCAAGGTGGACATTCGAGGCCTGCGCATGCTGCGCGATCATGCGGCCGAACACATCGTTGGCGATGCCGCCGACAAAGCCGGTGCCAACATCCAGCCGCGCCAGACCTACGGCAATGTTGAGGCAAGAGCCGCCGACAACGGGCCGGACCGCCTCACCGCCATCCGCAGCCGCGACGGGGACAAAGTCGATCAGCGCATCGCCACAGCTCAGGATCATGCTTTCATCTCTCAGACGCGATTGGCATCAAAGCCGCGCATGGCGTCACGACTGCTGCGATCGAGATTGCGCAGCAGACGATACACCTCGCGCTTTCTGCCGTGAAATTCGGCGAGCCCCGGCGCGGTCGGTTCGGTCTGGCGACCGAGCGCCGACATTGCTGCCATGGTCTCGCCAAGCGAGGCGTAGGTGCCTGCGGCGACCGCGCCCAGCATGGCGGCGCCAAGCAGCACCGGCTCCTGCGTCTGCGGCAGCGTGACCGCGAGCCCCGTGGTATCCGCCATGATCTGCCGCACCAACGGACTGCGCCCCGCGCCGCCGCCTATCACGATCATGTTGCTGTGCACACCATGGGCCTTGAAGGCATCGATGACATCGGCAAGGCCGTAGGCGAGCCCGCACAGTCCGGCCACGAACAGCCGCTCCATCGCGCAAATATCCGAATCGAGGTCGAGGCCTGCGATCACGGCGCGTGAATCCGGATCGGCATGAGGCGAGCGGTTGCCGAGGAATTCCGGCATGACATGCACCTCGCGCGCGAGCAGCGCCGCTTCGCTCGCACTCCTGGCGCGCGCGAGGATACGCTTTTCCAGGAAGCTGATGATATCGATGCCGTCGCGCCGCGCAGCCTGGCTTGCCTCGCCATGCGCAGGATGCGAGCGCAGCAAATGGTCGATCGCCGCGCCCGCTGCGGACTGGCCGCCTTCGTTGAGCCAGAAGCCGGGCACCATGCCCTGATAGTAGGGACCCCAGACGCCGGGCACGAAGGACGGCGTGGCCGTGGTGGCCATGATGCAGGCCGAGGTCCCCATGATGTAAGCCAGGCGATCGCAGGCATCGGCTGTTGCACCGGATGCGTCACGGCCGCCGATGGCTCCAACACCGCCGGCGTGGGCATCGATCAAGGAAGCGCCGACCAGCGTGCCCGGGTTAAGCCCGAGGTCCCGCGCAGCCTGGTCGGTCAGGCCCGCGCCGAGCGGCGTGCCGGGTGCGACGATCTCGGTGCCGATGCGGCGATAGTCCTCCGCGACGAACTCCCGCAGTCCAACGCGCTGGAAATACGCCGCACTCCAACGCTTCTCATGCGCGAGATAGTTCCACTTGCAGGTGACGGTGCAGGTCGAGCGCGCGAGCGAGCCTGTGGCGCGGAAGGAGAGATAGTCGGCGAGATCGAAGAAGTGCCCAGCACCGTCGAAGCTTGGTCGCAGGTGGCGCTTGAGCCAGAGCAGCTTCGGCACCTCCATCTCCGGCGAGATGGAGCCGCCCACATAGCGCAGCACCTCGTCCTGCGTCTCGTTGACCAGGCGCGCCTCGGGGATGGCGCGATGGTCCATCCAGACGATGACATTGCGGCTGTTGTCGCCAGAGATCGAGACCGTGAGCGGCGCGCCCGTCTGGTCGAGCACGACAAGCGAGCAGGTCGCGTCGAAACCGATGCCCTTGACGGCGTCCGGCGCCAACGTCGCTTCCGCCATGGCGGCGCGGACGGAGGACGCGCAAGCGTTCCAGATATCCGATGAGGATTGCTCGACGATATCGCCGGCTTCCTGCCAAGTCTGGATCGGGTGCCGGGCGGTCGCGAGCAGATTGCCACGTTCGTCGAAGATTCCTGCACGCGTACTGGATGTGCCGACGTCGATCCCGATAAAGGCCTGCCGCATGGTCGCTCCCGTCAGTTTTGACGCGAGCTTACCAGCAAGTGTAGCCGCCATCGACAAGAACGATGCTGCCGGTCATCAGGCTCGCCGCATCCGAGGCAAGGAACAGAACCACAGACGCGATCTCCTCGACCTGGCCGAGCCGCGCCATCGGCGTGCCGCCGATCCAGGCGTCGTACATCCGCGGATTGCTTTTCACAAAGGCATTCAATGGGGTTTCAATATAGGTCGGCGCCACCGCATTGACGCGAACGCCGCGCGCGCCCCATTCCGCCGCCAGCGATTTGGTCAGATGGTGCACCGCGGCCTTGGAGGCATTGTAATAACATTGCTCCTGCGGCTTGTTGACGATGAATCCCGACATCGAGCCGACATTGACAATGGTTCCGGTCTTCGCCGCCAGCATGTGCTTGCCGAAGGCGCGGCAGCACCAGAAGGTGCCGTTGAGGTTGACGTCGATCACGTTCAGCCAGTGCTCGTCGGTGACAGTTTCCGCAGGCGTTTCGCTGCGGGCGATGCCGGCATTGTTGACGAGGATGTCGACCTTGCCGTGGCGCGCCACGAGTTCGTCGGCAACCTCGGTGACGCGGCGGGAATCGGTGACGTCCATCGGCGTCGTGTCGACGCTGTAACCCTTCTTTGCCAGCTCGCTGCTGGCGCTCTTCGCCAATGCAGCATCGCGATCGGCGATGATGACCTTCGCGCCCGCCTCCGCCAGCGCCTCGACGCAGGCGAGCCCAATCCCCTGCGCGCCGCCGGTCACGATCGCGGTCTTCCCGGGCAATCTGAATTTCTCGAGATACATCTCTATTGTCCTGCTAGGTGCGAAGCGCTTGGCCATTCTTGTCGAAGCGGTGGATGCGCGAAGGGTCCGGCGACAGCTTGATCGTGTCGCCTGGGCTTAGACTGAGCTCACCGACATGGCGGACGGTGAGCATCCCGAGCGTGCCGGCATCGACATAGAGAAAGGTGTCGCTGCCGAGGTGCTCGGCGACCGCGATCTTGCCGGGCCAACCCTCGCCCTCTCGTGCGATCCGCAAATGCTCAGGCCGGATGCCCATGGTTGCGGCGCCGTACTTCGCGGCGGCTTCGCCATTGACAAAATTCATCTTGGGCGAGCCGATGAAGCCGGCGACGAACAAATTGGTGGGCCGCTCATAGAGCTCGAGCGGCGTGCCGTATTGCTCGATCTGCCCGGCATTGAGCACGACGATCTTGTCGGCCATGGTCATGGCCTCGACCTGGTCGTGGGTGACATAGATCGCGGTGGTCGCGAGCTGCTTCTGTAGACGCGTCACTTCCAACCGCATTTGCACGCGCAGCGCCGCGTCGAGATTGGACAACGGCTCGTCGAACAGGAACGCCTTGGGCTCGCGCACGATGGCGCGGCCGATCGCGACGCGCTGGCGCTGACCGCCGGACAGTTCGCGCGGCTTGCGGTCGAGATAGGGCGTGAGATTGAGCGTCGCAGCTGCGGCCTCGACCTTGCGGTTGATCTCCGCTCTCGGCAGGCCGGCCATTTTCAGGCCGAAGGCGATGTTGCCGCGGACGCTCATATGTGGATAAAGCGCATAGGACTGGAACACCATGGATAACCCGCGCTTGGCCGGCGGCACGTCGACGACATTCTTGCCGTCGATGAAAATCCGTCCGTCGGTGACGTCCTCGAGCCCGGCGATCAGCCTGAGCAGCGTAGTTTTGCCGCATCCGGACGGACCGACAAAAACGACAAAGGAGCCGTCGGCGATATCGAGATTGGCGCCCTTGATGATGTGCACCGGCCCGAACGCCTTCTGGACATTTTGCAGCGTGATCTGACCCATGATCAGAAAGTCCTTCTGCTACTTGACGGCGCCAAAGGTCAGGCCGCGGACGAGCTGCCGCTGACTAAACCAGCCGAGCACGAGAATCGGAGCAATCGCCAATGTCGAGGCCGCCGACAGCTTGGCCCAGAACAGCCCTTCCGGCGACGAATAGGAGGCGATGAAGACGGTGAGCGGCGCGGCATTGAGCGTCGACAGATTGAGGGTCCAGAAGGCCTCGTTCCAGGCCAGGATCAGATTGAGCAGCAGGGTCGAGGCAAGGCCCGGTACGGCCATCGGCGTCAGCACGTAGACCAGCTCGCGACCTATCGTTGCGCCATCCATGCGCGCGGCTTCAAGGATGTCCTTGGGGATCTCCTTGAAATATGTGAAGAGCATCCAGACCACGATCGGCAGGTTACCGAGACACAGGATGATGATGAGGCCGGTCAGGGAATCGAGCAGGCCGAAATCGCGCCAGATCAAGTAGATCGGAACGAGCACGCCGACCGGCGGCATCATCTTGGTCGAGAGCATCCAGAGCAGCACATCCTTGGTGCGCTTGGTCGGCGAGAACGCCATCGACCAGGCCGCGGGGATCGCGATCAGAAGCGCGATCAGGGTCGAGCCGCCCGCGATGATGATGGAGTTGAGCGCGTGATGGACATAGTCGCTGCGCTCCTGGACGGTGACATAATTCTCCAAGGTCCAGTGGAAGAACAGGAAGGATGGCGGAATCGCGAAGGCTTCGAGCTCGGTCTTGAAGCTGGCAAGCACCATCCACAGGATCGGGAAGAAGATCAGGAAGCCGGCGAGCCAGGCTCCCAGGGTCGAGATCGCTACACGCCGGTTGGTCGCCATGCGCGCCATGGGTCACGCCTCCAGATTCCGGCCGACGATCCTGACCAGGAAGAAGGCCACGATGTTGGCAATGACCACGGCGACGAGGCCGCCGGCGGAGGCGCTGCCGATGTCATATTGAATGAGCGCCTGGGAGTAGATCAGGAAGGCGATATTGGTGGTCTGTAGTCCCGGGCCGCCACCGGTGGTGACGAAGATCTCGGCAAACACGGTGAGCAGGAAGATGGTCTCGATCAGGATCACCACCGTAATCGGCCGGGCCAGATGCGGCAGCGTGATGTAGATGAAGGTCGAGGTTGCGCCGGCGCCGTCCATCTCGGCGGCCTCCTTCTGCTCCTCATCAAGGGACTGCAGCGCGGTAAGCAGGATGAGCGTCGCGAACGGCAGCCATTGCCAGGTGACGATCAGGATGATCGCAAACAGCGGCGCATCGTTGAACCAGTCGATCGGGGTCAGGCCAAACAGTTTGGCGATCCAGGCGAACAGCCCCGAGACCGGATGCATCAGGAGGTTCTTCCAGACCAGCGCGCTCACCGTCGGCATCACAAAGAACGGCGCGATCACCATGAGGCGGACGATGCTGCGGCCAATCACCGGCTGGTCGAGCAGCAGTGCCAACGGGATGCCGAGCAGGATGGTCAAGCCGAGCACGGAGCCGACAAGGACCAGGGTGTTCTGCAGGGAGGCCAGAAAGGCGGGATCGGTGAGGAAGTAGCGGAAATTGTCCAGGCCGACGAATTGCTGCGCACCGCCCTCGAGCAGGTTGTAGTGCAGGGTGGAGAAATAGATGGTCAGCGCCAACGGCACGATCATCCAGACGAACAGCAGCACGACCGCGGGCGATAGCAGCGTTCGCGCCAGCAACTGCGTCTGTTTGGTGGCCATCAACGCCTCCGGGAGACTCGGAGAGAGCGCGGCCATCCGCCAAGGGGGTATCCGGATGGCCGCGAGGTGAGCTCGGGAGAAGGAGCTGCAAAGCGCGACGGAATCGCGCTTTGGTTTTTTGTTGAGCATGATCTTTTCGGACAACCGCTACACGCATTTCCGGACCATGCTCGCCGCGCCTATTTGATATAGCCGGCGCGCTTCATTTCGCGTTCGGTCGACGATTGCGCGGCCGCAAGTGCCGCATCGACACTGGTCGAGCCGGACAACGCCGCCGAGAATTGCTGGCCGACTGCGGTGCCGATGCCCTGGAATTCAGGAATCGCCGCGTATTGCACGCCGACATAGGGCACCGGCTTCACCGTCGGCTTGTTCGGATCGGCAGCGTCGATCGAGGCCAGCGTCGGCTTGGCGAAGGGGGCGACCTTCAGATAATCCGGGTTCTGGTACAGCGAGGTGCGCGTGCCCGGCGGCACATTGGCCCAGCCGTCCTTGGCGGCGACGAGCTTGGTGTAGTCCTTGCCGGTCGCCCAGGCGATGAACTTTTCCGCGGCATCGACCTTCTTGGAGCCGGCGGGAATCGCCAGACTCCAGGCCCACAGCCAGTTGGCATTCTTGCCGAGGCCGGTGTTCGGCGCCATCGCAAAACCGACCTTGTCGGCGACCCTGGAGTCCTTCGGGTTGGTCACGAAGGATGCGGCGACCGTGGCGTCGATCCACATGGCGCATTTGCCGGCATCGAACAGTGCGAGGTTCTCGTTGAAGCCGTTGGAGCTTGCACCGGGAGGGCCCGCCTCCTTCATCAGATCGACATAGGTCGACAGCGTCTTCTTCCATTCGGGCGTGTTGAACTGCGGCTCCCACTTCTCGTCAAACCACCGCGCGCCATAGGAATTGGCCATGGCGGTCAGGAACGCCATGTTCTCGCCCCAGCCGGCCTTGCCGCGCAGGCAGATGCCGTAGACGCCGGCTTCCTTGTCGGTGAGCTTCTTGGCGGCGGAGATCACGAAGTCCCAGGTCGGGCTTTCGGGCATGGTGAGCCCGGCCTTCTGGAACAGGTCGGTGCGATACATGGTCATCGAGCTCTCGCCATAGAATGGCGCGGCATAGAGCTTGCCATCCACCGACACGGCATCCCGGATCTTGGGCAGGAGATCGCCGACGTCATAGTCGGCGCCGAGATTGTCGAGCGGCACCAGCCAGTTCTTCTTGGCCCAGATCGGCACCTCATAGGTGCCGATCGTCAAGACATCGAACTGGCCGCCTTTGGTGGCGATGTCGGTGGTGACGCGCTGGCGCAGGACGTTCTCCTCCAGCGTCACCCATTTCACGACAATGTCGGGGTTCTTGGCCGTGAAGTCGCTGGTCAGACCCTGCATGCGGATCATGTCGCCGTTGTTGACGGTGGCGATCGTCAGCGTCGTCTCGGCATTTGAGGGGGCCGAACACAAAAGCGCAGCTGCGCCCAGGAGGGCGCCAAGGACGTTTTTCACGGTAACCTCCCATGATCGCGTGTTTGAGCATATGCCCACGCGTTGGGTGTATGTTCACACCAACATCCCGGGGTTGTCAAGCGAAGGCGTGAGCGCGTCCGCCAGGCGGCAGGGAGCGGTGTGCGTTGAAGCGCTGCGCAAAAATCTCAGCGCGGCCCGAGACCAGCTGCCTCAATAGAGTTGATGTGGCCGCAAACTCCTCCGACCCTTCTCCCCTTGTGGGAGAAGGTGGCGCGAACGAAGTTCGCGCCGGATGAGGGGTCTCTCTCCGTGCATTCGGTCGAGAGTGTTGCTCGTGGAGGCAAACCCCTCACCCGATCGAGTCTCGGTCGACCAGCGGACTTGCCCTCTCCCACAAGGGGCGAGGGCGCAACAATGCGCAGCGCACGCCTGTTCGTCGCCTCCCATACGATCCGCTTAACGGTCGAGCACGGCACGGGCCGTCGCTTCGTCCGTGATAAGGCCGTTGACGATGCGCCCGGCGAGCGCCGCGCGAATGGCCGGCACCTTTGCATGTCCAAGCGCGGCGCCGATGGTCGTCGTCTCCGCGGGGGTTTGCGGCGGAATGGAGGTGAGGCGCTTGTTGGTGCCGCCCTTGATCAGCCGGCCCTTGGCGTCATAGGCCCATCCGGTGACTTCGCCGGCCGCGCCGAGCCGCATCATCTCGAACAGCTCTTCGCGGGTGACGAAGCCATCGACATGAATCTGCGCCTTCTGATCCATCTGTCCGATCCCGACCAGACGCAGATCGGCTTTCGCAGCGATCGCCTTCACCTTGGCAATGGGCTCGATGCGCACCATGCGATTGCGTTCGTCTTCCGACGACATCAAAAATGGCAGCGGCATCGGATAGTGCCGCGCGCCGGTGCGGTCAGCGAGGCATCCGACCGTATCGAAGAAGCTGGCCGATCCATCAGCCGAGATGTTGCCGACCAGCGACACGATCTGGTGGTTCGGCCGCTCGATCGGCGTCACGCGCTCGACCGCGGCCCGCACCGCACGCCCCGTGCCCAAGGCGACGATGACCGGCGTTTCCGAACGCAGGGTCAGATCAAGCAGATTGGCACAGCGTTCGGCAATGCCGGCGACAGCGTTGGGCGATGCGGGATCCGTCGGCACCACCTCGCAATGCACGAGATCGAAGCGGGCCTTGAGCTTGGCCGCAAGCTCCATACAGGCGGCGATCGGATGCTCCAGGCGAAAGGTGATGAGACGCTCGGCGAGACACAGCGACACCAGGCGCTGCGCCGAGGCGCGCGAGACCTGCAGCATCTTCGCGATCTCATCCTGAGTATGACCGGCGATGAAATAGAGCCAGCCCGCGCGCGCGGCGTCGTCAAGGCGGGATTTCTCACTGTCGATCGCGGCCATGAAAACCCGCTAGTCCTTTCTCCAGAAATCCGCCATCCGCTCGAACACGCGGTCGGCGCCGGCATCGTATAGCATGGCGCGCCCGTCGCGAGACCGATAATGGCTGCCGCCGACGAATCCCCAGGCGGCCATGCCCGCCGCCTTCGCCGCGGCGACCCCGCTGACGCTGTCCTCGATCACCAGCGTGCGCTGCGGCGCAGCGCGCATCTGCTCGGCCGCATAGAGAAAGAGATCTGGCGCGGGCTTGCCGCGCGAAACCATCTGGGCCGTGTAGAGCCTTCCCTGGAACAGCGGCGCAAGGCCGGTCAATTCGAGCGATCGCGTCACGCGATCGAGGTCGCTGGAGGACGCGACGCAGGACAGCGATTCGAGCTGCGATACCACCGCCGCGATGCCGGGAATGGGGCGCAGCTGCGCATCGAAGCGTTGCAGCACGCGAGATTTCAGCTCGGGCAAAAAAATCTCGGGAACGAAACGGCGATCGTCCTTGTAGTGGCTCAGCAAGGCCGCCGTGCTTCGGCCGAGAAACAGCTCCACCACTTCGTCTTCGCTGAGCGCGATGCCGCATTCGCCTAATAGCTCCGACAAGCATTCGCAGCTCAAGACCTCGCTGTCGACCAGAACGCCGTCGCAGTCGAAGATGATCAAATCGGGTTTTGCCGGGCTCGACATCATTCCGGAATAGGAACATATGCTCAAGGTTTGAGCAATAGCCCGCCATTTCGGATGCTACGATGCGTTATCGCGTACCGTAGGCGCGATCGCCGGCATCGCCGAGGCCTGGAACGATGAAGCCGTTCTGGTCGAGCCCTTCATCGATTGCCGCGGTCCAGACCGGGACATCGGGATGCAGGCCGCGCACCCGTTCCAGACCTTCGGGCGCAGCGATCAGGCAGACCAGGCGAATATCCTTCGCACCGCGCTCCTTCAGCCGATCAATGGCGGCGACCGAGGTGTTGGCGGTCGCGACCACGGGCGTCACCACGATGGCAAGCCGCTCGCCGAGATCGGATGGCGATTTGAAGAAATATTCGACCGCGGCAAAGCTCACCGGCTCGCGATAAAGCCCGATATGCGCGACGCGCGCCGTCGGCACCAGGTCCATCATGCCGTCGACAAAGGTGGCGCCGGCACGCAGCACCGGCACGAACACCAGCTTCTTGCCGGCGATCCTGGCGGACTGCATGCGCGCAAGCGGCGTCTCGACCTCGACCTCGGTGAGCGGCAAATCACGCGTCACCTCGTAGCAGAGCAGCATCCCGATCTCCTTGAGAAGCTCGCGGAAGGATTTGGTCGAGATGGATTTGTCGCGGATCAGCGACAGCTTGTGCTGGACCAGCGGATGATCGACGACCGTGACACCTTGCATGACCGTAAGACTCCCCCGAAGTCGCTAGAACACGGTGCCGTCGCTGACGATCTTCAGCGGCGGAGCGCCATCGGCACGACGCGCAAAGGCAGCGGCGCGCCCGGCCGCCCAGGTGCCGCCTTCCAGGATGCTGGCCAGCGGCAGATCCTCCGGCTTGCGGCCGAGCCGTGAGCGAACCCGGTCCGCCAGCAGGTCCAGCAAGGCAACCGTGAGCGCGCGCCACTCCACGACCAATAGCGAGTCCACTTCGTGCGAACGCTCGGCATCGGCGGCATCGCGCAGGCGCAGCATGCCGAGATCGACGAACAGCCCGCCATTACGATATTCGGCAAGCCCGGTGAGCCCGTCGATGTCACTAACCTCGAAGCCTGCGCGCTGCAGCGGCTCGATCAGCGAGTAGCTCAGCCATTGCGACAGCTTGTGCAGCGGCACGAGCTCGTCGGTCGCATCCCCAGTCTTGAGGGCGGGATGCCGCCAGCAGTCGCCGAGCTGAACGCCCGCAAGCTGAAGCCGCGACGGCCAGATCGGGCCGAGCTGTCGCAGGACCTCCGCGAGAATGGCCGGGGCTGCGATGACGCCGTCGTTCGTCTGCGCGGCGAGACGGTCGAACAAACCGCCGGGACGCGCGCGATCGCACAGGGCAAACACGTCCGGCCGCGCCAAGATCAGTTGCCCGAGACGCCGCGACAGGTCGGCGCGTCCCTCGAGCCCGACCATGGGATTGGCGTCGGTGACCTGAAAGCCTTGCTGCAGGCGGGCGAGCGGCAAGCTCGCAATCACATCGGCATCGACCCGGAACGGATCGCGTGCGTCGACAGAGAATGCTCCGCTTGCGAACATGTCGAGGCTTGCGAGCGCAAGGCCCTCGGACCGGCCGATGCGCTCTCCCGTCACCGCGTCGTGATAGCGCCAGACCGGCCCGGCGCCGGCATCCAGGAGCACACTGATGATGGCGAGATCGAACTCGGCGCGCGCCCGCGCGGCGCGATCGACCCATGATGCGGTTTCCGCCTTTGCGGCCCAGCGATCGCTGCCGCCGAAGACAAAATGCCGCCAGCGCGCATGAAAGGGAATGTCGAGGGTCGGATAGGCCTTGCGCGTCACCGCGAGCACGGCATCTGCCACAGCATCCATGCGGTCGAGATCGATGGTGAAGTGAGAAAGGCCGCCGCTCAGCCCGATGTCGAGCATCCGCTTCGCGCGCGTGCGAACCGCGCCTGCCGACAGAAGCGAAAGCGCCTGCTGTTCTGTCGCTGCCGGCACGTTCACGGGATCAATACTTCTCCAGCGAACGGCCGACCGTATCGGTCAACTCCGTTGCGGGCGGCACCTCGGTGGAGAAATAGCCGGCCGCCTTTTTTGCGGCGATCTCGACATGGGCATCGGCCGGGATCAGCTCCAGCGGGATCGGCACGCGCTCGACGATATCGATGCCCTGCCCGGTCAGCGCCTCATATTTCATGTCGCTCATGGACAGGAAGCGATCGATGCGCTTGAGGCCAAGCCAGTGGATCACGTCAGGCATCAGTTGCTGGAAACGCGCATCCTGCACGCCGGCGACGCATTCAGTGCGCTCGAAATAGGCCGCAGCCGCATCGCCATCCTCCTGGCGCTTGCGCGCGTTATAGACCAGGAACTTTGTCACTTCGCCGAGCGCACGCCCTTCCTTGCGGTTGTAGACGACAAGGCCAAGCCCACCCTCCTGCGCGCCGCGCGCGCATTCCTCGATGCCATGGATGAGGTAGGGACGGCAGGTGCAGATGTCGGAGCCGAACACGTCGGAGCCGTTGCATTCGTCATGCACACGGCAGGTGATCCTGGTGCGATGGTCCGGCAGCTTGGCGACATCGCCGAACAGATAAACGGTAGTGCCGCCGATCGGCGGCAGGAACACCTGCATGTCGGGCCGCGTCACCAGCTCCGGAAACATGCCCGCCGTCTGCTCGAACAGCGTGCGCCGCAGCTTGGTTTCGCTGGTGCCGAAACGCTGGGCGACGCCGGGCAGATACCACACCGGATCGATCGCGATCTTCACCACCGACACGCTGCCATTGGCATGAAGGACGACGCCGTCGGGCTTCAGCCGCTTGGCCGCCATGGCGTCGCGGATCTCCGGCAAATCCAGCCGCGCGCGCGTCACCGCGATGCTCGGCCGGATGTCGGTGCCCTCGGCGATCTCGTTGCGGAAATTTTCGGCGACCAGATGGCCCCAGGGATCGAGCGCGACTATGCGCGACGGCTCGCTCCATTGCGGGAACGGCCCGATGGTCGCGGCCGGAAAGGTGTTGGTGAGATCGGGGCGGCGGATCGGATCGAGCGCGCCGGCGGACACCGCGAGCGCGCGATACACCGCATAAGAGCCGCCATGACTGCCAATCACATTGCGGTCCTGCGGCCGCGACACCGTGCCGATGATTGGGCCGCGGGCGCGCGCGTCGGGCGCGCCCCAGTGAATCGGAAAGGTCGGCTTGGCGCCCGGCTCCGGATGGGAGGTGAGGCGGATATGGTCGGTGCGATTCGGACTGCTCATAACCAAGTATATCCCAAAAAGCCAACGGCCCGCCTGTCCGACGGGCCTGGCTCAGTTCGGTGATGCTGCGGAGGTCGGCCGATCTGCCGGTCCGCGCGTGCAAACCATTATCGACCCAATGTGTAGAAAAACCGTCGATAAACGTCAGACAGCACAAAACTAATGTATATAGTTTTTCCGGATAATCAAAGGTATCATGGAACCGCCGCGGTGCAACGCCGAATCCTCAGCGCGTCACCTCGCCGACCGACCACGGCAGCGTCTCGCCGCCTTGGAAGACCACCACTTCGGTATCTTCCACCGCGACCGCGGCCATGATCGGCGTCTCCCGCCGCTCCAGGGTGATGGTGCCCTCGTTGAGCGCAAGGCCATAGAACCGCGCGCCGTTGATCGAGGCAAACGCCTCGAAGCGGTCGAGCGCGCCCTCCTCGTCGAACACCTGGACATAGGTCTGCAGCGCGGTGGCGCCGCCGAACACGCCGGCCGAGCAACACTCCGCCTCCTTGGCAGTGCGCCGATGCGGCGCGGTGTCGGTGCCGATGAAGAAGCAGGCCTCGCCCGAGGTCGCCGCCTTGCGCAGGGCGAGACGATGATGCTCGCGCTTGGCGACCGGCAGGCAATACAAATGCGGCCGCAAGCCTCCCTGGAAGATCGAGGTCCGGTTGATGACGAGGTGATGCGGCGTGATCGTGCCAGCCGCGCGCGCGGCATGGGCACGCACGATGTCCAGCGTCTCGGCCGTGGTGACATGCTCGATCACCACCTTCAATCCCACATGGCGCTTCAGCAGCGGCAGCAGGCTTTGCTCCATGAACACGGCCTCGCGATCGAAAATGTCGACGGCGGGATCGGTCGCCTCGCCATGAATCAGGACGGGCATGCCGATCCGCTCCATGCGTTCGAACACCGGCGCGAGCCCAGCGATGTCGGTGACACCATAATGGGCGTTGGTGGTGGCGCCGGCGGGATAGAGCTTGGCTGCGACCCAGACGCCCTCGACAAAGCCTTTTTCGATTTCGTCCGGCGCGGTCGCGTCGGTGAGGTAGCAGGTCATCAAGGGCTGAAAGTCGGAGCCATGGGGACGCGCGGCAAGGATGCGATCGCGATATGCGATGGCGTCGGTGACGCGCGTCACCGGCGGCACCAGGTTCGGCATGATGATGCCGCGCGCGAACTGGGCGGCAGTAAATGGCAGGACCGCCTTGAGCAGGGCGCCGTCGCGCAAGTGCACGTGGAAATCGTCGGGGCGGCGGATGGCCACGCGCTCCACGCGCCTCTCCGCGGCAGCCTTGTCGAATAATTCGGTCACGCTCATCGCAAAGTCTCTCCGGTCGCAGGGCCGCATTAGCGCGATTCCGGTGAGAGATCATCCGAATTCGTCGCCATTCCCTCCGCGGACGGGCCTCAGGTCAGCTCGGCGCCGCGCCGCTCGGGGATCAGGAACCACATCGCCAGCAGATCGAGCACATAGAGCGCTGCAAGCAGTGCGATCGCCGTCTCGAAGGAATAGGCCGATGCGATCGCGCCGACCACCACCGGGCCGAAGCCGCCGACGCCGCGTCCGATATTGAACAGCACATTCTGCGCGGTGGCGCGGGCCGCGGTGGGAAACAGCTCACTGATCAGCGCGCCATAGCCGCCAAGCATGCCGTTGACGAAAAAGCCCATCACGGCGCCCGCGACGAGAAGCTGGATCGGATCGGTCAGTCGCGAGTAGACCACAACCATGATGGCCGCACCGCACATATAGCTGAGGAAGGCGGGACGGCGGCCGATGCGATCGGCGATATTGCCGAACAGCAGGATGCCGAGCGCCATGCCGGCGATGGTGACGCAGATCCACAGCGCCGACTGCGTCAGCGCAAAGCCGAAACGGGTCGAGAGATAATTCGGCAGCCAGATCATCACGCCGTAATAGCCGAAGTTCTGCACCGAGCAGAGGATGACCATGCCAAGGCTCAGCTTGGCGGTCTCGGCGTCCTTGACCAACAGATGCAGCGCGGATTGCCTGGGCCGATCCTTGGACTTCTCGACGAAAACGTCCGGCTCATGCAGCGACGCGCGGATGACAAAGGCGATGATGGCCGGAAACACGCCGATCGCGAACATGCCGCGCCAGCCGATGACCGGTAGCAAGAGCGGCGTGAGCAAGGCCGCGACCAGGACGCCGAATTGCCAGCCGAGGCCGACATAGGACGAGGCGCGGGCGCGCTTGGAGGCCGGCCACGCTTCGGCCACCAGCGCCATGCCGACGCCGAATTCGCCGCCAAGACCAGTGCCTGCGATGGTGCGATAAAGCAGAAGATCCCAATAGCCACGCGCGAATGCACAGAGGCCGGTGAACACCGCGAACAGGACTATCGTCCAGGTGAGGACGCGCACCCGTCCCAGGCGGTCGGAGAGCATTCCGAAACCGATGCCGCCGAGCACGGCACCAATCAGGGTCGCGGTCACGAGCGAGGCGGACTGCGCCTGCGACAGGCCAAGATCGGCCGAGATCGCCCGCAGCATGAAGCCGAGGATCAGAAGGTCGAAGCCGTCCATGGCATAGCCGACCGCCGAGCCCCACAGCGCCTTGCGTGCGTTGCTGCCGACCGTCAATGGCACGTCCCCAAGTGTTTCGGCAGTCATGCTCAAGCAGCAAGCTCCCCGTCGAAGGCAACCCTGTCGACCGCCCGCGGCCGATTGCAGATCGGATTGATAGTATGAGAACTACGCCGGTATCAATTGTTGCAGCTCTTTAATCCAGAGCATTGTCGCGCACAGTGCGACCAGTCCACTCATCCACAGGACCCCGGCGGCGACTTCGCGCGGCGAACCGGGCTATTTTCGCTTCTGCCGCGAGCGGGTCGATCGGGAGGCCGTGGCGGAAGGGCCCCCCGCGCCAAAGCGCTTGCGGTTGAAAGCCACGGCGCCGCGACCCGCGGTGACCTCCACATCCTCCAGCCGCAACGGCCTGCCGTCAGTTGTCAAGAGCCGCGGATATTCGATCGGCCGGCCGCCTGCGCGTTCACGGAACACCACCTGCGGTCCTCCGGGCTCGGCGAGCCAGTCGTCGCCCCACTTCTTCAGCGCGAGATAGGCCGGAAAGAAATCGCAGCCCTTCTCGGTCAGCACGTAGTCATACCGCGAGGAGTGCTCGGGCAGCGGCACGCGTTTCATGATGCCGGCATCGACAAACCGCTTGAGACGGTTGCTCAGGATGTTCGGCGCGATGCCGATATAACGTTCGAATTCATCGAAGCGCCTGGTGCCGTAGTAGGCCTCGCGCAGAATAAGAATGGACCAGCGGTCGCCGACGACGGCCATTGCGCGTGCCATGGAACATTGCGCGTTGGCGAGGCGACCGCTCTTTCTCTCGGTGACCGGCTTGGCTCTCTTCATCATCGGCCACTATAGCCGAAGCCGATGCCGGGATGTCCAGTGCGGATAAACCCTGCTCAGGCCACCTGCCCCGCCGGCATCGGCGGCTTGACCGCGGGCTGCGCGTCCCGGGCGCGGGGATGCGCAACCAGGACACCGGCCTCCGCAAGCCGCGTCAGCTCGGACTCGGGAATGCCGAGTTCGCCGAAGACCTCGAAATTGTGCTCGCCCTGAAACGCGGGCGTGCCGATGGGCGTCAATTCCTCCGCGGAGAAGCGCCACGGACGGCCCGGCAGGCGGTACTCGCCACCATTGCGGTCCGCTACGCGCTGCACGGCGCCCCAATAATCACTCCAGGGCGACGCCGTCAATTCCTTCAGCGAGCGGATCTCCCCCATCGCAATCTTGGCCTCGTCGAACTGCGCATCCAGCGTAGCCATGTCCGGAAAGGTCATGATCCACGATTGGATGATCTGATGCAACGCGCCGAAATTGAGCCGCCGCGCGGCGGCGCTTGAAAACCGCGGATCGTCCAGGAGATCAGCGCGGCGCATCGCGCGCAGCCAGGACGGAAAGGTGCGGCTGCCGACAATGCTGGTCGCGACGGTGAAGAACTCGCCTTGCGGCCCGGTGAAGAAGGAGCAATCGGTGGCGCCGAGAATCGCGGGCTCCGCGCCAATATCGTCGTCGGAGAGGTCGACATGCGCACGCTCGTTAATGGCAAGCAAGGTCGCCGCCATTGCGACATCGATATGTTGCCCACGACCGGTCGTCTGCCGGCTGTTCAAAGCGGACAGGATCGCGATCACCGCCTGCAAGCCGGTATAGACGTCGGCATGCGACAGGCTATCGGTGCGCGGCTCGGCCAACGCACCGCCATAATGCCGGATGCTGTTTTCTGTGAAGCCGGCCTCGGCCTGCACCGTCGGCGCATAGGCCATGCGGCTGCGCCACGGCCCGCTCTGGCCGTAGCCGGTGATGGATGCATAGATCAGGCGCGGATTGCGCTTCGCCAGCGTCTCATAGTCGAGGCCGAAGAAGCCCAGCGTGCCGGCACGGAAATTCTCCACCACGATGTCGGCGGTGTCGCACAGCTTGAGCACCAGTTCGTAGGCGCCAGGCAGATTGAGATTGATGCTGACATTACGCTTGCCCGCATTCTGCTGGGCGTAGTAGCCCGACATGCCGTCGGTGGAGGGAAAGGCGAAGCGCGAGACATCCGGGCTCGGCGGCTCGATCTTGATCACCTCGGCGCCGAGATCCTGCAAGGTCCGCGCGCAAAGCGGGCCGGCGAGCACGCGGGAGAAGTCGACAACGCGCAGTCCATTGAGGGGGCCGCTCATGGTCAGCGTCCCGCGAACTTGGCCAGGCCCGGGCCATTCTTGCGGAACGACGCAAGGCCGGTCTTCAGATCCTCCGAGGCCCAGATCGGCGCCTGCACCCGCGCCATGGCTTCGTCGGCCGCGGCGACGCCCTCGTTGACCGCGATGTGAACGAGCTCCTTCGTCGCGGCATGGGCCAGTGTTGGGCCTTGCGCGAACTCGTCCGCGATCGACAGGGTCGTGGCCTCGAGCTGCTCCTCGGCCACCGTGAGATTGATCAGGCCCCACTTTTCCAATGTCGGCGCGTCATACCGGCGGGCCAGCATCGACATTTCCTTGGCGCGCGCCGCGCCAATGCGCTGCACTTGGCGCTGAATGCCGCCGAGCAGCGGATGCAGGCCCAGCGTCGCTTCCACCGAGCCGATCTTTGCCGACGACGCCGCGATGATGTAATCACAGGCCAGCGCCAGCTCGAGCCCGCCGCCCAGACAGACGCCATGGACGCTCGCGATCAGCGGCACCGGCAGCAGCTCCATGAAACGCAGGAACTCGACGCCATTGAACCGGCGACCCTCGTTGCTCCGGTCGGCGTGGCCTGCCGCAACGCGCTGGTCGAAGATGTCGAGATCGGCGCCGGCCGAGAAATGCCGCAGGCCGCTGCGGATCACGATGGCCCGGCTGCCCGCCTCCCGCGCGGCCTCGACCTCGGCGACGATTGCATTGATCAGCCTGGGCCCAAGCAGATTATAGGGCCGATAGACCATGGTCAGCACCGCGACATTGCCGCGGTGTTCCCGCTGAACCAGCGCTTCCTCGGACAAGCGGACCTCCCGTTTATTTGTTCTTGGTCACGGACCTCACCGAGAGACTAGCTCATAACTTGCATTTTGCAAGTTAAACTGACGCATCGCCGACGCAGGTCCGACCCACGACTCAAGCGATGGCGAGCACCTTCTCGGTGGTCGGGCTCGCATCCAGGAAGCCGGTCAGCCGCTGGCGGATGATGAGCTCGGCTTCGGTCATGATGCGATCGATCAGCTCCTTCACAGTGGGAACGTCATTGATCAGGCCGACCACCATGCCGCAGCTCCAGGCGCCGGCATCCATGTCGCCGTCGATCATCACCTTGGGATAGACGCCCGCGACTTCGTTCAGGATGTCATCGATCTTGAGCGCCCCACCTTTCTCACGCTCGATCTCGATCAGCCGCTCCACGCCCTTGTTGGTGAGCACGCGCTCCGTGTTGCGCAGCGCGCGCATCACGAGCCTGGTGTCGAGCTCGGTGGCGGCGACGATCGCCTGCTTGACATTGTCGTGGACCGGCGCCTCCCTGGTCGCGATGAAGCGCGTGCCCATGTTGATGCCGGCCGCACCGAGCGCAAGTGCGGCGACGAGGCTCCGCGCATCGGCCATGCCGCCGGACGCTACGAACGGTATGGTCAATTCCTCCGCAGCGCGCGGCAGCAGGATCATGTTGGGCATGTCGTCCTCGCCGGGATGTCCGCCGCATTCAAATCCGTCGACGCTGACGGCATCGCAGCCGATCGCTTCTGCCTTCAGCGAATGCCGCACCGAGGTGCATTTGTGGATCACCTTGATCCCGGCTGCTTTCAGCGCCGGCATATATTGCTCGGGGCTGCGGCCGGCGGTCTCGACGATCTTGACGCCGCCCTCCCTGATCGCCGCGATATATTCCGGATAGGGCGGCGCACTGAACGTCGGCAGGAAGGTGAGATTGACGCCGAACGGCTTGTCCGTCATGCCGCGGCAGCGCGCGATTTCCTTGGCGAGCAATTCCGGCGTCCTTTGCGTGAGCCCGGTGATGATGCCAAGGCCGCCGGCATTCGACACCGCCGAGGCGAGCTCCGCAAAACCGACATAATGCATGCCGCCCTGGATGATCGGATGTTCGATGCCGAACAGTTCGGTGATGGCTGTCTTCACGCAGGGGCTCCTGTCGATCTGTCGAAACGGGCTGGGAGGGATGGAGCAATCACCACTTCTCGCCGAAGGGGCGGATTTCCAGTTCAAAGGTCCAGGCGCTCCGCGGCTGCTGATAGAGCTGCCAGTACGACTCGGCGACGGAGGCCGGCGGCATCAACAGATCCGGGTTATCCAGCGCATTCGGTCCTAAGGCCTCCAGCCGGCGCTGGCGCACCCATTCGGTATCGACGCCAGAGTCGATAATGAGATGGGCAACATGGATGTTCTTCGGCCCGAGCTCACGCGCCATCGCCTGGGCGGCGCCCCGCAGACCAAATTTTGCGCTGGCAAACGCGGCATAGCCGATACCGCCGCGCAAGGAGGCGGTGGCTCCGGTGAAGAAGATGTTGCCCTTGCCGCGCGGCAGCATCAGCCTTGCGGCCTCGCGGCCCGCGAGGAAGCCGGAATAGCAGGCCATTTCCCATACTTTGCGGAACACGCGCTCGGTCGTTTCCAGGATCGGAAAATTGACATTGGCGCCGATGTTGAAGATGCACACCTCGAGCGGCGCGTGCCTGTCAGCGTCGTTGAGGAAGGAGATGATCTCCTCCTCCTTGCGCGCATCCAGCGAGCGCGCATGGATCTCTCCGCCCGCATCCTCCACCGCCTTCACCAGCGGCGCGAGCTTCTCGCCATTGCGGCGGCCGGCGAACACGGTAAAGCCTTCAGCGGCGAACTTCTTGGCGATCTCGGCGCCGATATAATCACCGGCGCCGATAACGGCCGCGGTTGCGTTTCTCTTGGACACAATGTCCTCCGTTGGTTGAACAACGCCGCGCTATTGTGGCGTCAGGCAATCTTCTCCTGGGCGATCAGGGACTGGGCAAGCTGAGCTTTTAGTATTTTCCCCGTCGAGGTCGCCGGCAAGGCTTCGAGCACGATAATTTCCGACGGCCGCTTGTATGGCGCGAGCTGATTCCTGATGTAGTCCGCCAAATCGGTAGCTTTCGTGCGCGATTCCTGGATCAGCTGAACAAAGGCGACGACCTCCTCGTTGCCGTCGACGGGACGGCCGACCACCGCGGACTGAACGACGTCCTTGTGCGTATTCAGCACGGCCTCGATCTCCGCGGGATAGACGTTGAATCCGGAGCGGATGATCATCTCCTTGGTGCGGCCGACAATGTAAAGACGATCGTCGTCGAAGCGGGCGAGATCACCGGTGTTGAACCAACCTTCGCTATCGATCGCCTTTGCCGTGAGATCAGGGGCGCGATAATAGCCGCGCATGACGTTGCGACCGCGCACATGCAGCTCGCCGATCTCGCCCGGCCGCAGCGGCAGGCCGTCGATCGAGCGCACCCGCGCCTCCACGCCCGGCAGCAGCGTTCCGACCGTGTTGTCCGACCGCGGCGCATCGAAGCGCACGCCGGAAATGCCGGGCGAGCATTCGGTGATGCCATAGCCATTGGACAGCGACAGGCCGAGCTCGGCCTCGACGCGGGACTTGAGGTCAAGGTCAAGCGGCGCGCCGGCGACCGCAATCAGCCGCAGCGATCCGCGATCGAGCCGCTTCAGGCCCGCCACGGTCTTGTATTCAAGCAGACGCTGGTAGGTCGCGGGCACACCGTTGAGAATGGTGACGCCCTCCTCCTTGATGGCCTTTGCCAGCGCGACCGGGTCATATTTGCTGACCAGCCGCACCGTGCCGCCGGTCATCAGCGTCATCAGCAACAGCGAAATGCCCACGATGTGCGAGATCGGCAGCACGACATAAACCTTGTCTTCTGGACCCATTTTGCGAAACTGCGCGGTGATCGCGGCGCTGATCAGAAGATTCTCATGCGACAGCATCACGCCTTTGGGCGTGCCGGTCGTTCCCGAGGTGTAGATCAGCACGGCGATCTGCTTGGCCGGATCGTCCTCGACCGGTTCTGGCGTGGTTTGCTCGTTGAGCGCAGTGACGGAAATACCCTTGAGCGGGCCGATCCGCCGGGGCTTCGCACCAAGCCGCGCGGCATGTGCCGCAGCCTCCTTCGAGACCCCGCCCGTCAGGAACACCAGGCGGGCACCGCTGTGCTGGCGGATCTGGTCGATCTCGCGCGCGGCGAGGCGCGGGTTCGCCACGATGGCCCAGGCGTCGAGCCGGCTTGCCGCCAGAAGCAGCCCGGCGAGCGCAATACAGTTCTCACTGACGATGACCATGCGATCGCCGGCCCGGATGCCGAGCGCAGCCAGATGATCGGCAATATCGGCGATGTTGCGGCCAAGCTCGCCATAGCTCCAGGAGCCACCATCTTCAGTCAGCGCAATGCGCCCGGGAGCTTCGGCAATGTACGGCTCCGCAACCAGGTGTAGCCGGCGCGGCAGGGTGGCTGCGAGCTGCTCGACATCGATCGCCACAGGGGATTCCGCCACCACTGACCTCCCTTTGAGATATCGGCTTGTCCAGCCGAGCGCCTTGTTGTCGTGTCACTTAAGGTTCTTTTTTAGAACTCGTCAAGCGCCAATTGGCGATCTGCCGATATCGGCGAGTAAAAGCGATAAACTGAGCGTGAAATGGCACAGCGTTGGAAGGAATATCTGTTTACAAGCGCCAAGGTCCGCTCTAATGGTAAAGTACCAAAATAGAACTATATGGGAGAGATGTCCGATGGCCAGTCGCGGCATAGCCATTCTCGTCGGGGCGGGGGACGCCATCGGCGCGGCCGTCGCCCGCCGCTTTGCCAAGGGCGGTTACGCCGTTTGCATCTGCCGCCGGGATGCGGCCAAATCGCAGCAGCTGGTCGATGAGCTCAGGGCCGCCGATCAGGAGGCTTATGCTTTCAGCGTCGATGCACGGCAGGAGGCCGAAGTGCAGGCGCTGTTCGCTCGGGTGGAAAAGGAGATCGGGCCGGTCGAGGTCTGCCTGTTCAACGCTGGATCGAACGTCAACAAGCCGCTGCTCGACACCACGGAGAAGCTGTTCTTCAAGGCCTGGGAGCTCGCCTGCTACGCTGGCTTCCTGGTCGGGCGCGAGGCGGCGCGGGTGATGATGCCGCGCGGGCGTGGCACGATCCTCTTCACCGGCGCGACCGCATCCTTGCGCGGCGGCAGGGGCTTTGCGGCCTTTGCATCGGCAAAGTTCGGATTGCGGGCCGTGGCGCAGGCCATGGCCCGCGAGCTCGGGCCGAAAAACATCCATGTCGCGCATCTGATCATCGACGCCGCCGTCGACAGCGATGCCATCCGTGCGCGCTTCAAGGCGATGCGCGGGATCGAGGCTGACGACATCGCTCCCAATAGCCTCGTCAAGACAGGTACCATCGCCGAAGCCTATTGGTTCGTGCACCAGCAGCCGAAGGACGGCTGGACCCACGAGCTCGACCTGCGTCCCGCGGTGGAGACATGGTGATGGACTACTCGCCGGATCTGACGCTGTGGGGCGTCGGCACCAGCCGCACCATCCGCGCCCATTGGGCGCTGCATGAGCTCGACCTGCCCTACAAGGTCAAGCCGATCGGCCCGCGCACCGGCGAGACCAAGACTGCGGAATACACCAGGCTCAACCCACGGCAGAAGATTCCGCTGCTGCAGGACGGCGACTTCTGCATCGGCGAGAGTGCGGCGATCGTCGCCTATCTCTCGCGAACCTATCCGAGCGACGGCCGCCGGCTGATCCCCGAAACGCAGCGCGACTATGCGGCCTGGCTTGAATGGTGCTTCTTCATCGTGACCGAACTGGATTCGACGAGCCTCTATGTCATGCGCCGCCATCGTGCCGACGCGCTCGGCTCGATTTATGGCGTGGCGCCTGACGTGGTCGCCAAGGCCGGCGAATATTTTCGCGAGCAGCTGCGCCATGTCGAAGTGGCGCTGCAGGACGGCCGCACGTTTCTGATGGGCGATCAGTTCACCAGCGCCGACATCCTTTTGACCACCTGCCTTGACTGGGCCATCGCCTATGGCGTCGGCATCTGTGACAACGCCCAACCCTACCGCGACCGCATTCGCGAGCGGCCCGCCTACCGGCGGGGCATGGAAGCCAACCTCCCGCTCACGCCGGTGACGCCGATCGATCATGCGCAACGTCGTACACAAAACAGTTGAGGAAACAGCCAACGCGCGTCAACTGACCAGCCGCACCGCCTTCTCCTCGACCATGCGGTTGATCGCAGCCTCATCATAGCCCAGCTCAGCCAACACCTCACGCGAGTGCTCGCCGATGCGCGGGGCGGGGCCGCCGATCGTGGCCTGGTTGCGCTCGAACCGTGCCGCGGGCATGGGCTGGCGGACTTTGCCCACGCCAGGCTGCTCGATCTCGGTGATGATGCCGCGCGCCACCACCTGCTCGTTATGAATGATCTCGGAGCGCCGCAGGATCGGCGCGCAAGGCACGTCGGCGGCATCCAGCCGCTCCAGCCATTCCGCCGTCGTGTGCTGAGCGATATACTCCTGCATCTTGTTGATGCGCGCGGTGGCATTGACGCTGCGACCGCCCGGCGTTGCAAAGCGCGCATCATTGGCGAGTTCGGGATCACCCGTCGCCCGGCAAAAGCCCTGCCACTCCGAATCCGAGATAGTACCGGCGGTGATGTAGCCATCGCTGGTCTTGAACACGAGATCCGGTCGGTCATTGGGATCGGCCGCGGTCGCCTCGGCGCCGACCACGGTGTATTGCATCATGCCTTCCGGCCACAGATAGGAGATCATGACATCGAGCATCGCGAGCCGGATGTGATCGCCCTGCCCGGTCTTCTCCCTGGCATAGAGCGCGGCCGCCACCGCCTGCGCCGTCATCACCGCGGTGGTCTTGTCGCAGACGATGGTGCGGATCATCTGCGGCCGGTTGGTGACCGGCTGCGACTGGATATCCGCAAATCCTGACAGCCCCTGGATAATTGGATCGTAGACCCGTTTCTTCACATAGGGCCCGGTTTCGCCGACGCCGCTGATCGACACATAGATCAGTCGCGGATGGCGCGCACGCAAATCGTCGGGGCCAAGGCCAAGCCGCTCCATGGTGCCGGGACGAAAGTTTTGCACCAACACATCGGCTTTCCCCACCAGCTTGGCCAGCACCTCCCTCCCCACCTCGCTCTTGATGTCGATGGCCAGTGAGCGCTTGCCGCGGTTCGACGAGATGAACAGCGCCGAGAACTCGCCCTTCCTGTCGATGGTCGCACGGCTGCGCCGGGTGATGTCCCCTGAGATCGGCTCGATCTTGAGTACGTCCGCGCCCTGGTCGGCCAGGAACATGGTCGCGAACGGGCCTGAGACGACGCCCGTAAGATCGAGCACGCGAACCCCGTTGAGTGGACCGGGCATAACGCTCTCCCTGTTTTTTCTTTGCGCTGCGAGCCCTAGCTGACGTGTCAGCCGGCCTTCGCTGTCAGGCTTGTCTGCCGCACGATCTCTTCCTCGACGTCGCGCAGCTGATCCTTGCCGAAGAACATCTCGTCGCCGACGAAGAAGGTTGGCGAGCCAAAGGCGCCGCGCGCGACCGCGTCATTGGTGAGGTCAATGAGCCGCTTCTTGACGTCCTCCTGCTGCGCCCGCGCCATCAGTCGGTCGATATCGATTCCGGAGGATTTGAACGCCGCCTTGAAGACCTCGACATCATCCATCTTCTTCGGCTCTTCCCACATGTGGTGGTAGGCAGCGCGGAAATACGGCTCGAACACGCCCTCGAACTGGGCGGCAACCGCCCCGCGCATCAACATCAACGTGTTGACCGGAAAGAACGGATTTTGGCGAAAGCGCGTGATGTTGTGGCGGCGGATGAAACGCTGTGTTTCCAGCGCCTGGTATTCCGGCTTGTTCTTGATGCCGCGCAGCGAGTCCGCCGGCGACATGTTGCCTGTCAGCTTGTAAATGCCGCCAAGGAGGGCCGGAACATAGTCGAACTTGACGCCGGTGCGTCGCTCGATGGCCGGAAGCGCCAGTTCCGCAAGATACGCATTCGGACTGCCGAAGTCGAACTGGAATTCAACCCTTGGGGGTTTTGCCACTCGCCACTCCTTGCCGGATTCAATCTCTTCGCTGGACAGGCCCGCTCGCTGAGCCGGTCGTCAAACAAGTCTATAGTTCTAAAATCGAACTGTCAATCCAAATTGGCCCGACCAGCCGCTGTGACCTGTCAGCCCTACGATCGGAAGTGGTTGTTAAACCATCAGTACCTATTTAGAATGCAATGATTGCAGCCGTATTCACGAATGTGAGCACGGCGACCGGAGACTACGTGACATGAGATGGGATGCCCTGGAGGAAGAGCCATGCTCGGTGGCCCGCACGATCGGCGTGATCGGCGACCGCTGGACACTTCTGATCCTGCGCGAATGTTTTCTGCGCACGAGGCGTTTTGAAGGGTTCCAGTCGGCGCTCGGCATTACCCGTCACCTGCTCGCGGAACGGCTGAAGAAGCTGGTCAGGACCGGCATTCTCCGGCGCATCCCCTATCAGGAGTCGCCAAAGCGCCACGAATATATCCTGACCCAGAAGGGCCTTGATCTCTATCCCGTCATGATGGCGATCGTGCATTGGGGCGACACCCACATGGTCGACGAGCGCGGCCGGCCGCTCCTGCATGAGCACAAGAAATGCGGCAAACTGTTCGATCCAGTGATGGTGTGCTCGGAGTGTGGCGAGCCGTTGCTGGCGAAGGAGGTCACCACCCGGCCTGGTCCCGGCGCGCGGCCGCGGCCCAACAGGTCCACCGCGGAGGGCGAGGCCAAGCCGAAATCCAGAAAACAGGCGACGGCCTGATCTGCGGCGGCATCTCCCGCGGGGTGACGTTGATCCGTCCTACTCGGATGACGCATCCAGCGCTTCACTGATCAACTCCCACTGCGTCCCGGTCCAGCGTTGCAGCCGCAGCTGGGTGTAGTTCATGTTGACGCTGTCGGAGGTATTGATTGTAATGCCCGGTAGCAGCGTGGGCAGCCCGATGTTCCTGAGGCTCCTGGCCTGCTTGACAATGTTGTCGCGCGATAGATCCTCACCACACCGTTTGAGCAGTCGCTCGAGCAACATCCCCTGCGTATAGCCGAACAGATAGTTGTTCTCGGACAGATCGATGCCGGGGAGATATTTGTCGACAAAGGCGCGATAGCTCCGCATGCCCTCGGTCTGGTCCCATTGCGCATCCGCCGGGTCCATGGTGATGCTTCCGACCATGACGCCGGTCGCCACGTCGAGGCCCGCCGGTTTCAAAGTCGCGCCGACGGAGCTCGATGGGTAATTCAACAGGATCATTGGCTTCCAGCCGAGCTCGTGCGCCTTTCGAATCGCCTGCGCCGCAAATTTCGGCGTCCCCGCCACCAGGAGAGCGTCCGCGCCCGTGCTCTTCAGATTGACCACTTGCGAATCCACCGTGGGATCGCTGATCTCGTAAGCGGCAGTTGCGACCTTGCGTTCGAAATCGCTCTTCAGCACGGCCTTGAAAGCATTCACGTAGTCTTTGCCGAGGTCATCGTTCTGATAGAGGATCGCGTATTTCGCGTATGGCAGCGTCCGGCTCAGATATTTGGCGTAGATCTTTCCCTCGGTATCGTAGCTGACGAGGCTGGTCGTCGTCAGCGGATAGGCCTCGACATTGGTGAACCTGCTTGATCCCGTGACGATCCCGATGGTCGGCACCTTCTTGCTCAGAAGATATTTCGCGGTCGCCGAATTGCCGGGCGTGCCGAGCTCGCTGAACATGAACGCGATCTCGTCGGATTCGACCAGCTTGCGCGCGTGCTCCACCGCTTTGGGCGGGCTGTAGGCATCATCATAGGCAATATAGTTGATCTTGCGACCGTTGATCCCGCCGCGATCGTTGATCGACTGCACATAGGCGAGCAGCGCCCTTCCCACGAGCCCGATCGATGAGGCCGGGCCGCTAAGCGGAAAGATGCCGCCGATCCTGATTTCGGTGGCGGTTACGCCGGGCGGATCGCCTGCCAGCGCAGGCGCCACCAATGCTGCGCTCAGCGCGCACGCCGCCATCAGTGCTCTCAGCATCGAGCCCTCCTCCACCTTGTCTATCGGAGCCGCCCGCGAGCCGCGGCGGCGCCTCCTGCTTATCCCGATCTTAAAGTTCTATTTTAGAACTTGTCAAGTGATCGTGATTTCGGCGTGCAGCGCCCTAGTCACGTCTCGCTCGACCTATCAGTTCTCTTTTGATTTGCGTTGGCAGTCATCGCACTGCGCGAGCACGGGAGCGACATCCATGGCAACCCGATCCATCGACACCGGGACGAGCGAACTGCTTTGCGACATCACCGAGCGCGTCGCGGTCATCACCCTCAACCGTCCGGAGGCGCGCAACGCACTGTCCGACCGGCTTACGCCGGCGCTGCGGCGGATGATCAAGCATTGCGGCGAGGACGCGAGCGTTGGCGCGATCCTGATCACGGGCGCCGGCACGGCCTTTTGCGCCGGCGGCGACGTCAAGGGCATGGGCGACGGCGCGCCCAAGACCGACATCCCGCTCGAGGAGCGCATCGCCAATCTCAAGACAAAGCAGCGGACGCTGACCGGCGCGCTGGTGGCTTTACGCAAGCCGACCATCGCCGCATTGCCGGGGCCGGCCGCCGGCGCGGGCATGGCGATCGCGCTCGCCTGCGATATGCGTATCGCGGCAGAGTCCGCGATCATGTCAACCGGCTATGCGCGCATCGGACTCACCGGCGACTACGGCATCGCCTGGCTCCTCACGCGTCTCGCCGGTACGGCGCGGGCGCGCGAGCTGATGTTCCTGTCAGAGCGGCTCGATGCGAGGCGCTGCGAGGCTCTCGGCCTTGTCAACCGCGTCGTTCCCGACAATGAGCTGCGCGAGGCGGCCTTTGCGCTCGCCCGGCAGCTCGCGGATGGGCCGGCCTTCGCCTACGGCCGCATCAAGGACAATCTCGACCAGGCCCTGACCTCGGATCTGCTCGCCTCGCTGGATCAGGAAGCCGAAAATATGGTCGCGGCGGCGCGTACCACTGATCACAGGGAAGCGGTGCGGGCCTTTGTCGAAAAGCGCAAGCCGTCATTCATTGGAACCTAACGGGGCGGGATCGCGCCGGATAGACGATCAGGTCAGCGCCTTTGGACTTGGCTTCATCCATCAGGGCCAGCATGCGCTTGACGGCGGACATCGCGCCCTTCGGCGGGCTGGATCGGTCCCATCTGGGCGGCCGCAACGTTGATCGCACGCATGGCTGCTTGATGTCCTTGATGAAACGCGCGGCGGCGCCGGCTACCGAAAAATCAAGTAGCGGAGCGCGCGCGCTCGATCCGTTGGCGCACGAACAGATAAAGTTCAGATGTCGCCGAAGTCAATACAGCCTGTGTCAGGACCCATAAACAGCCGACACCGCCGGTCGCCCCGCGGACCTGTAGCCCGAGCAGCACAGGCGCGCAGGTTCAAATTGAAGTGAGGGCCGCGGCGATCCTATTGCCCCTCCGTCTGGTCGTCATCAGATCGAAATACCACTTGAGCTGAGCGGCTCCGGAGGAGTTGTGATGAAGACATTTTTGCTTTCAGCCGCGAGCATAGCATGCCTTTTGGTATCGGCTCCGGTCGCGCAGGCACGCTCGATCTACGATGGAGCCTGGGACCTCGTCTTTGTGACGCAGAGAGGCGCGTGCGATCCAACCTACAATTTCTCGGTCAACATCACCGACGGAATCGTCACAAATCCCAACCTTGTCAGGTTCAGGGGCTACGTGGCGCGTTCGGGCGCGGTTCGCGCTTCAGTGACGGTTCAAGACAAATACGCCTCCGGATCCGGCAGGCTCACGCGCACATCCGGCCGTGGGACCTGGAGGGGCTATTCGGGCAGTGCGCGTTGCGCGGGCTACTGGACCGCAGAACGAAACTGAGATTGCGGGCAATGTTTTCGCGGCAGCGCTCTCGCCCGTTCGGCCCGATTGCCAGCGACGATGAACTGCATCGCGCTTTTATCCAGGAACGATCCCTGGATGCGGCTGTCAGCTTTGGCGGCCAAAGCCAGCGCGAAACGTCCGACCGAAGGAGGCTGCTCTCACCGCATCGTGACGGGTTGCCGACAATGGGATTTGCGCAAGCGTCGATTTACTAGGAAACCGGCTCACTCCCGAGGCGGCATTTCCACTCACTTGCGAACAGGGATACGCCCCTTCCCGCCGCACTCCTTGCAAGGCGTCGGGTATATCCTGCGGCCGGGTTTCGCCGGCTGCTTAACAGGCGGATAACCCGTGCCGTTGCAGGCTTCGCATTTCAATTCGTTGATGGCACCTTTTCGCATCTCACCCCTCGATCACGACACACGCGCTGAGAGGTTGTTCGGACTGATCAGAATCCCTCAGGGCGGCAGCTTGCGCGTCCAGGCGGGCCAGCCCGGCCTCGATTTGATCGATCTCCTCCTGCATCTGCCCCATGGATCGGCTGACATCGAAGCAGCCGGCCGATTGTGCGTTCAACCGGGCCAACAGGTCCTCGCGATGCGCCTTCAATTCGGTCAGCGCCGTGCGATCGCCCAAACGGATGTAACCGTCAATAATCAGCTCAAGTGCCATCGACATGCCGAACTCCGGTAAAATACCACTAAAGTAAAGAGCCGCCGCCGAAAAGCTTGGCGGATCGATCCACCGGCAGGCTGCAACAACTCGCTGAAGCATGCAATGCCCCTCGGAGTACCATTGATTGGCCTAGGTATCAGCGCCCTTTGAGTCGATGGCCGTCAGTTCGCACGCGGCCGGCGCCGATGGCGGTGCCCCGCCGGCACGGAAGCATAGGCTGTGCCGGCCTCGACCGGATAGGGATCGCGCATGCAGCTTCCACCTCTGCCGGAAATCATGGCGACGCACTGTTCCATCGTCTCGAAGCGGCAATCCCGCATGCCCGAGAAATCCAGCTCGCAGTATTGATAGTTCTTTGCTGAGGCGCCCGATGTTGTGCTCAACAAGGCCAGTGCGGCAAGGACAATCGCGTTGAGGCCAAAGATGGTCTTCATGTTGTTCTCCTTATGCTGCTGTCGGTGAGAAACACGCGGCGCGCCCAGGTCTGGCCGCCGCGCGTCGCGGGTTCGGGGAAGGAGGATCAGCTGGGGGTCAGTTCTGGCGCCCTCACCATCATCGGCGCGCTCTCGCAGGCGACCGCCGGCTCCGTTTCCTTCGGCTCCTCATGAATCCGGAACCAGGCGACGTAGAGCGCCGGCAGGAACAACAGCGTCAGCAGGGTGCCGACGATGATGCCGCCCATCATCGCGTAAGCCATCGGTCCCCAGAAGATTTCGCGCGCGATCGGAATCAGCGCGAGGCTCGCGGCCGCTGCGGTCAACAGGATCGGCCGCATGCGGTGCTCGGTCGCCTCGACGACCGCATCCCATGCCGGACGGCCCTCCTTCCTGAGATCCTCGATCTGCACGATCAGGATCACCGAGTTGCGGATCAGGATGCCGATCAGCGCCAGCACGCCGAGGATGGCGACGAAGCCAAGCGGCGCGCCGCTCGGCAGCATCGCCATGACCACGCCGATCACGGCGAGCGGCGCGACCGCAAACACCAGGAACAGGCGATGGAAGCTTTGCAGCTGCACCATCAGCACGGTGGCCATCACGAAGAGCATCAGCGGAACGACCGCCACGATCGGTGCCTGGCTCTTGGCGCTCTCCTCGACCGAGCCGCCGATCGCAACCGAATAGCCGGCCGGCAGCGTCCTGGTGAACGCCGCCACCTGGGGCGCCAACTGGTCCACGATCGTCTTCGGCTGCACATTGTCGGTAATGCCTGCCTTGAGCGTGACGGTCGGAATCCGCGCGCGGCGCCAGATCGTCGGCTGCTCCAGCTCGTAGCGCAGATTGGCGACTGCGCCGAGCGGCACGGCCTGGCCGCCGAGCCCGGTCATCTGCAGCTCCCGAAGCGTGTCGATGGAGGCGCGATCGGAGGCGGTGGCGCGTCCCAGTACGTTCACGAGATAGATGCTGTCGCGCACCTGGGTGATCGATGTGCCCTCGAGCACGCTGTTCAAGGTCGTGGCGATGTCCTCGGAGGTGACGCCGAGCTGGCGCGCCTTGTCCTGGAGCACGTCGACCTTGACGACGCGCGCCGGCTCCATCCAGTCAAACACCACATTGCCCAGATGGGAATTGCTGCGGACGATGCCGGCGAGCTTCTGCGAGAGGTCCCTCACCTTGGCGATATCGGGGCCGCTCAGCCGGTATTGCACCGGACGCCCGACAGGCGGGCCGACCTCGAGCAATTTGACGTAGGTGTCGGTGCCGGGAAAGGTCGTCCGCAGATAGGCCTCGAACTGCGCCTTGAGGCGGTCACGCACCTTGATGCCGCCTTTGGTCACGACCACCATCTGGCCAAACCACGTGTTGGCCGTCTGCACGTCGAACGACAGCACGAAGCGCGGCGCGCCGGTGCCGACATAGCTCGACCAGTGATCGACCCCGTTGTTGCCCTGGAGCTGCTCGCGTTCGAAGCGCTCCATCTGCGCATTGGTGTCGGCAATCGAGGCATTCTGCGGCAGGTTCCAGTCGATCACCAGCTCGTCGCGATCGGACGAGGGGAAGAACTGCTGCTGCACGAATTGCATGCCGAACAGCGCGAGGCAGAAGGCCGCGACCGTCACCGAAATGGTGAGCCAGCGATGATGCATGCAGAACAGCAGCAGCCGCTCGAACATCGCCGCAATCCGCCCCTTGTTCTCATGATGGCCGTTCATCTTCGCCGGCAGGATGGTGACGCCGAGCAGCGGGGTGAACAGCACCGCGACGATCCACGACACCAGGAGTGAGACCGCGATCACCACGAACAGGGTGAAGGTGAACTCGCCGGCATTGCTGCTGTTGAGCCCGATCGGGATGAAGCCCGCGACCGTGACCAGCGTGCCGGTCAGCATCGGAAATGCGGTCGAGGTGTAGACGTGGGTCGCCGCTTTCTCCAGTGGATCGCCAAGCTCCAGCCTGGCAACCATCATTTCGACGGCGATCATGGCGTCGTCGACCAGCAGGCCGAGCGCGATGATCAGGGCGCCCAGCGAAATGCGCTGCAGCGAGATCCCGGCATAGGCCATCACCACGAAGGTGATCGCGAGCACCAGCGGAATCGCAATCGAGACGACGAGGCCGGCCCTCAAGCCGAGGCTCAGGAAGCTGATGCCGAGCACGATGAGCACCGCCTCGAACAGCGCTTCGGTGAAGCCCGACACGGCGTGCTCGACCACCACGGGCTGATCGGCAACCAGATGGACGCCGACGCCGATCGGCAGATCAGCGATGATCTTCGACATCTCCTGCTTCAGCGCCTCGCCGAACTTCAGGAGGTTGGCGCCGGACTTCATGCCGATGGCAAGCGCGATTGCGGGCTGGCCGTTGTACCTGAACAGGGTCTGCGGCGGATCGACATAGCCGCGCGTGACGGTTGCGACGTCCGTCAGGGGAAAGAAGCGGTCGTTGACGCGAAGATTGACCGCCTTCAGGCTCTCCTCGGTGGTGAACTGGCCGCCGACGCGGACACTGATCCGCTCCGGTCCCGCCTGGAATACGCCTGAGGGCGCGACGGCATTCTGGCCCTGCAGCGACGACATGATGGAGCGGACGTCGAGCCCGAGCGCCGCGATCTTGCGGGTCTCGAACTCAAGATAGATCACCTCGTCCTGCGCGCCCAGAATGTCCACCTTGCCGACATCGGGCACCGTCAGGACCTTGGCCCTGACGTCCTCGACCTCGTCGCGCAGCTGGCGCTGGCTGAGACCGTCGCTCGTGAAGGCGTAGATATTGCCGAACACGTCACCGAAGCGGTCATTGAAGCCGGGCCCGATCACGCCTTGCGGGAATTCGCCCTTGATGTCCGCGATCATGTTGCGGACCCGGACCCAGGTCGGCTTCACATCGGCCGCCTTGGTGCTGTCGCGCAGATAGACAAACACGGTGGTCTGGCCGGCAACCGTCACGCTCTTGGTGTAATCAAGCGATTCCAGCTCCTCGAGCTTCTTCTCGATCCGGTCGGTGACCTGCTTGGTCATCTCTTCGGGCGACGCACCCGGCCACTGCGCCTGGATCACCATGGTCTTGATGGTGAAGTCAGGATCTTCCTGCCGGCCCAGCTGCAGATAGGAAAAGAGCCCGGCCGCCATGAAGGCGAGCATGAAGTACCAGACCAGCGAACGATGTCCGAGCGCCCAGTCCGAGAGGTTGAAGGATTTCATGATTTCGAATCCTGGTCGATGCGGACGTGCTGTCCTGGTTTGAGGCTATGAATGCCGGCGGTGACGATGCGGGCGCCGGCGTCAAGCCCGCCTGTCACCTCGATGCCGCGCTCGCTCTGGAAAAGCGCGACCTTGCGCAGCGAGACGGTGCTTGCCGGGAGGTCGACGACCCAGACGAAAGTCTCGCCGTTCTTGTTGAGAACAGCCGAGGCAGGCAGTCGCAGCATCGTGGTCTGATCACTGGCGAGCGTTGCGGTGATGGTCGATCCGAGCCGGAAGCTCGGGGGAGGATTGCTCAGGCTGATCCGAACGCGACGGGTGCGCGTCACGCTGTCCGCTTCCGGCGCGATCTCTCGAATCTTGCCCCTGACCTGCACGGCCGGCAGCAGCTGCAGGCTGACGGTGAAGGGCAGCCCGACCTTCAACGGCACGGGAAAATCGGCGCCGATATCGACGACGGCTTCCCTGATATCGGGCCGCGCGACCGTCACCACGGTCTGCCCGGGCGAGACCACCTGACCGACTTCTGCACTCACCGCGGTGACGATGCCGTCGAAATCCGTCTGAAGTTGCGCATAGCCGAGCTGCTCCTGCGCCCTGGTCAGATTGGCTTCCGCCCGCGCCACCGCGGCTTCGGCGGAGGCCCGCATCTGTTCGGCATTGTCCAATGTCGCCTTGGTGGTGGCGTCGCTCGTGATCAGCGTGCGCTGCCGCTGTTCGGTCGCGCGGGCGTTGACCAGCTGGGCCTGCCCCTTCTGAAGCTCGGCGCGCGCCGAGCGCACCGATTGCTCGAACGTCGCGGTGTCGATGGAAGCAATCGCCTGCCCCTCGGCAACGCGATCGCCGACATTGACGCTGCGCGCGATCAGGCGTCCTTGCACGCGAAAGCTGAGATCGGTCTTGTAGCGGGGCTCGACCGAGCCCACTGCAAGCGCGCCCTCGGCTGCAGCTGGCTCCAGCACGACCGACAGCACCGGCCGGACCGGCTCCGGCGCCTGCGCCTCCTGCTTGCATCCGGCCACGACCGTGGTCAGGGCGAGGATGGCGGGAAGGATGATGAAACGCCTGGTCATGACCGGTCCCCCTCGAAGCTCACGCGCTCGCCTGCGCTCAGCAGCTTGCCGCCATCGATGACGACGCGGTCTCCGGGCACGAGCCCGTCCTTGATCATCACGACGTCCGCCTCGTAACCTGCGATGGTCACCGGCTTGAGCGACGCCGCCTTGGTCGCGGGATCGACCACCCAGACGGCGGCCCGGGAGCCTGTAGCCATCAGAGCCGTCCACGGCAGCGTGATCTGCGCGACCGCCTTCCATTGGCCGGTTCCGCTGACCGGGCTGCCAAGCGTCATCGCGGGAGGCGGATTCTGGATGGCCACCTTGACACGCACAGTCGAGCTCTTGCGATCGACGACCGGCGATACCTCGCGCACATAGCCGACGGCCGTGACGGCGGGATCGGACACGAGCCTGAGAGAAACCTGACCGCCGGCGAACTCGCCGAAAAAGATCGACTCATAGAGATCGAAAATCGCGTCGCGGTCGCCGTCATGGGCGAGGGTGAAAACCGGCTGGGCCGCCTGGACCACCTGGCCGACTTCGAGGCTGCGCGAGGTGATCACGCCGTCCGCGTCGGCTCGCAGCTCGGTGTAACTCAGGACGTCCTTGGCCGTGCCGAGCTGCGCCTCCGCCGAGTCCAGCGAGCCTTGCGCGGTCCGCAGGCCCTCCTGGGCCTGGTCGAACGCGGCACGGGTGGTGAAGCCGGTGGAAATGAGATAGCTCTGCCGGTCGAACGTCGCCTTGGCGAGACGCAGCTCGGCTTGCGCCGCCGCAACCGTCGCGGCCGCGGCATCTGCTTCGGCCTGCTGCTCGGCGGGATCGAGCATCGCCAGGATGTCCCCTGCCTTGACATGCGCCCCGACGTCGACGCGGCGGGCGATCACCCGGCCGCTGACCCGAAAGGCGAGATCGGCGCGATAGCGGGCCTGCACCTCGCCCGTCAGTGTGATCGAGGTCTGCCGATCGCTTGGCTTGACAATCTCGGTGCGCACGAAGGGAGCGGGTTTGGTAGCCGCGGCGTGATCGTCGCAGCCACCGAGCGTCGAGGCCATGAGCGCAACGCCCAGCGCTGCACTGAGGCATTTCATTTGCGGCGTGAGGGCCGCGCGGGCCGCGTCAGGCCGATTGCTAGCTTGCTGGATCATGGTCCATTCCCCGATGCCGTCAGCTTTGTTGCTGGTCCTAGTGACAGACCAGAACGCGCCTGTAGGCGTGCCGCCTGTATGCGGTGACGTAGTAACAGCCATCATCATCGGTATAGGCGTAGCTGGCGCTGGCCGCGGCGTAAGCGCCGTAACGCGCCCACTGCCGCCAGCCTCGACCGTAGCCATAGCCGTAGCGGGCCGCGGCACGACCGTAACCATTGGCCGCCGCACGAGCCTCGATCCCGCGAGCACCGGCCAGGGCGCCGCGATCAACGCCGTGTAGTCCGCGCGCTGCCGCAAGGCCGGCGCCACCGGCTCCAATTTGAGCGGGAGGAGCAACTGGACCGCGAAGTGGCGCGGCTCCCAAGGCTGGGCCGGGAGGGCCCGGAGGGCCGCCAGGAAACGCCCCGACAGGAGGAGCCGGTGGTGGGCCTGGCGGTGGACCGAGCTGCGCGAGTGCGCCATGCGGCGCGAACGGCAACGCGCACAGCAGCGCGCCGACTGACAACATTCGAAGTGCTTTTCGCAACATCATCTTCTCCTGCATCCAATTGGTGTCTCTGTCGGCGCCGGTTCGACGCCGAACGTCTGATTAGTGATGGCCCGCCTGCAACAAGGCGCTCAGCGGTTCGCGGGCATGGTCCGGTGCCGACACCGCGGCATGCGTGAAAGCCTTCAGTGGGCGTGCGGTCCTGCTGCGCCGTGAGGCGATCACCTGGGCGGCGTGCAGCTCGGGCTCCGTAAGCGGAAACGCCAGCGCGAACGAGGTGCCTTGCGCGCCGAAATCGTGCTCCAGATGCCCGCCGAGGCTCCTCGCCAACTCGGTGACGATCCGGAGTCCCTGACCCGCCTTCACGCCGGCCGCCGCCGATCCATTGTCCGAAACCTTGCAGGTCACGAACGCACCGGCGCGCCCGAGCTCGACGCGGATTTCACCGTAGCGGCCGTCGAACGAGGCATGCTGGGCCGCGTTGCTGACCAACTCATGGACTGCCAGCGTAAGCCGCCAACAACGGTCCGCCTGCATCGGCAAGTTGTCCGCTGCGAACACCAGGTTGACGCCCAGCCGCTTCAGCCTGCCCCGGCTGATGACACGACCGAGCTTGCGAACATGCTGCGCGGCATCGATGAGCGCGTCGCCGTCGGGCATTGACAGCGCCCGGTGGACATCGCCGTGCTCCAGCAGCAACTCGACCACGCCGCTCAGGGCAACCTTGACCTCCGGATTGTCGGTCCGCACCGCGGCCAGCGAGACCAGGTTGATCGCCGCTGTGAGTTCGTTGGCGATCCGGTGATTGAGCTCGCGGAGCAGCGTCCGCTCATCTGATTCGGATGGATGGAAAGCCAGGTTGCTCAAGACGATCTCCTCTGAGTGGCGGCTGGTCGGACTGCCGGGCGCCTGGAAGCCACCGCGGCGGCGCTATCTAAGTAAACTATACCGTATAGTTTATTTTACTTGCACTCTCCAGGACGATGTGTCAAGCCCATATTGTTGGCGACGCAAACCGTCGCGTCTTCGTGATCACGAATGATGAGGTGCAAATGACGGAGAGAAACACCAAGCAACCGCGCGGCCGGTTCGGCAGGCCGCCGAAGGAGCTTGCCGGCGATGTCAAGGGTCGCATCCTCAATGCGGCCCGAAAGGTGTTCCTGAAACGGGGATTTCAGAGCGCGAGCATCGACGAGATTGCGGTCGAGGCACCGGCCAGCAAGCCCACGATCTACGCGCATTTTCCGGGCAAGGAGGCGCTGTTCTCTGCCGTCGTAGCCAACGTCATCAGCGGATTGACCGACTTCCAGGACTACACGCCCAAGGGAAAGACGGTACAGGAAAAGCTGACGAGTCTCGGGACCGAGATTGTCGAGCGCTTCATCGAAGAAACGGTCGACGTGGCTCGCGCCACGATTGCCGAAGCCGACAGGTTCCCCGAGTTGAGCCGCAATGTTCATGAGGCCGCCCGGGAACGGGCCGCGGATGCCGTTTCACAGCTTTTGAACGACGCCACCAACACGCTGTCGCGAGCGCCCAAGGGTCCCCTCAGTTCGAAAAGATCTGCCAGCACAGCGCAGATCTTTATGGATCTCATTCTGCTTCCAATGCTCATGAGACGCCTGATGGGCAACGACGCGAAACTGCTGCGGAAGGAGATGCCCTCCTTTGTCCGCGACCGCGTCAATTTCTTTCTGGCGGCCTGCGAGGCGGATTGGACGCAGTAAAATCCTCGACCGGTTGCCCGAACGAGAGACCTGACGGGGTAGCTAATGCAACGAGGCATGCATCCGGCGGTCCGCCGCCTGACCGGACGGCGCGGGAGCAGCACGAATTGCGCTAAGACAGAAGTCGATGATCTGCTCGAGGGTCGGCCTGGCGGTCGCAGTGTCCGCGGGCGTTGGCAGATTGCAATGTCCATCCAGCGCAGCGAGAACGCAACGGGCTAGCACGGTCGGATCGCCGCTGCGAAGCTCGCCCCTCATCTGGCCCGAGGCGATCACCCAGCCGACGATGCGGGTCATTCGGCGACGATGTTCGAGGACAACGCGCCAGCCTTCCCGGCCCGCAGTTGCGACCAGATCGTGCAGCTTTTGGTTCGCGAGGCGACCGGTATGGGATCGCTCGATCGCCCTCAGCACGCCCCGCAATCGCTCGCCCGCGCTGCCCGCGGCACGCGCAGCTTCGATCGCATTGACCAGCGTCTCCTGCAACAACTCGCAAGCGACGGCCTCGTCGATTGCACGCTTGGAACGATAGAACCGGTAGACATTGGCCGGTGACATCGACAATTCGCGCGCGATGTCTGCAACGGTGGTCTTCCTGTGGCCGATCCGCGCAGACAGCCGCAGCGCCGTTTCCATGACCTGCCGCCGCGACTCGCGGCGCTGCAGAGTGGTTGACGGATGTGCGCTCATGCCGATTCTCGATTCCGGCTGTTCGAAGCCATCAACGCGAATGGATCGCCTGCAACTCTCGCCGGCAGGCCTCACCGAAATCCCGCAACGGATCCATTTCATCCAGCAGGTCCGGCAGATCGACGAACGTCCTGTTCGGCGAGAGATAGGTTTCAATGATCAGGCGTCCCGCTTTCTCGGCCGCGTCGATCACCTCATCACTCGACATGATCTTCATGCGCGCGACCAGCGCGTAGAGATCGACAAGCTTGGAGATCTCGGATTTCTCATTGACCAGCGCATCCGCATAAAGCCGGGACGCTTCCTCGATGAAGCTCTTGTAGAGTTCCTGGCGCTGGGAAATGGCCCGCGAGGTACGGATCAGGCGGTCCTTGCGGCGCTCCCTGACCCAGGCCGTGATGGTGGTGGCCAGCGCACCGGAGGCCGACCCCGAGAAGCCGGCGAGCGCCGAGATATACATGACTTCCATTGCAGCCCCTCCGTTGCTGGCGCGCATGCCCTGTGCGGACGCTTGTTCGTGCTGACGAGGCTATTTTCGCGCAGCCGCGAGGCCTGCGCTGTGCGAGAACACCGAGCGGCAGCCGTCGCTGAGCTCGGACTTGTTCTGGCGCAGGCACAGCTCGACCCTGCCCGGGTCGGGAATGTAGGCACTGCACAGCCTGAACGCGTCGGGCGCGCAGGCCGCGCGCTGCTCCGGCGTCCCGCGATTCTCCTGCGCAGAACAGGTGGCTGCCCATACGGCTGCCGCCACTGCGACGACAACGTGGTACTTCGACATGATCTTCTCCTTATCCAGTTGTTCTCGCTCTCGACCTGACCACCGCCGCGCGAGCGCTGCCTCCTCGACAGAGGCAATTTAGTACCCGTGCGCCGGAATGTCCGAACCCGGCCTGGAATCTTTGGTCTTGACGCCCGGCTCGTTCGAGAGCATATGTAAACTACACGGTTTAGTTTACTAAGGACGCATCGAATGTCAACTCTGTTGTTTCTATCGCCAACGGAAAATCCTGCTCCGGGACTCGCGGCGGCCGGACTGAACCTCATGATTGGCTTGGCCCTGATCAGCATCAGCCTGGTGCTGTGCGCGTTGGTTGGCGTGCTAGCCTGCCTGCAGCCGATCGCCAGCGGCCAATCCATCCGAAACCTGATCGGGCGGAGGGCCGCGGCATGATTCCCGCCTTTCTCTTGGCCCAGGATATCGTGGTCAGCTGGGTGACGGCCTGGATGGCCCCGTTCGAGGCCACGTATGGCACGATCGAATCCGAGCGCGAGCGGCAAAGAACGACGGTGTCGAATGATCGCGAAGGCGGCTTGCGCATGAAGCCACAGCGCTTGCCAGCCTCGCCGAGCTCAATCCCGCGCTCCGAACGGGCTCTTCCCGCTCCGAATTCGAAAGAGATTTGCAAATCCTGGGGATCCGAAGGGGACCGCATCGTCTCCTGGCTACGGCGGCATCTGTCCTGGGCTCGCCAAGAGCCCGATCCGAGCAAGGAGTGAACGTCAATGCATTATCCTGCCGGTTTCTCGATGCGCGCCCACGAACAGCGCGATCCTGGCATTCCGCTGCGGAGCTACTTCCTCTCTGTCGGCGCAGTCCTGATCGGACTGCTGTTTGCCGCAAACTGGCTCCTGCCCTCCCCGCCGTCGAATTCGCGGATCGGCTCCGAGCCGAACCTTCCTAACATCCGGATCCACTCCGAGCTGAAGGGCCCTGAAGCCGTCGTGATCGACACGACCAGGGCGGTCCCGACGCAAGCGGCCGCAGCACAGATGGATGTCGCGGGGCCGCAAGCCCTGGTTTTGGATGCCCCTGCCGCACACGAAGCTGACGCGCCGCGCGAGAGCGGACGGCCCGCCTCGCTTGCGTCCGCCGAGCTTCGCGCAAGCTTCGCACAGCTGGTCGGCGCGCCGCCGAAGCGGGCGGGCGCGAGCGAATCGAAACAACGCGGACCGGCATCGCCCGGACGTGGAGGCCAATAGTGCGATGCCTTAAGGAAATACGGACAATGAAGACCGCTTTCTTCGCAGCAGCTCTCCTGTTGACGGCCGCCCTCGCTCCCGCAGGAGCCAGCGCCGACGTAAGTAAAATGAGCGCCCCCACTCATGAGCAAGACGAGACAGCGGTCGATAACGACACGCTCGACGTTCGCCGCCTGCTTGCGCAATTTCGAACAGCCGAGCTGTCGCTAAGCCAGGCAATGACGATTGCCGAAGATCTGCACAAGGGGTCAAGGACCGCGCGCGTCAGCTTCGAAGGCAGCGCGGGATACCGGGTCAGAACAGTGAGGAACGACGCGGTCTGGGACAACACCATCGATGCCGCAACTGGACGCGCAACGGGTGAAGAGACCGTCTCATCGCTCAATCAGCTCAGCGAGGAGGACCGGAGCAACATTCGGGCGCTGAGATTTGTCAAACAGGAGCTCTCGGACGCTGTCGCTGTTGCCGAGAGGGCTGCTGCCGGCAAGGCGATTGGCGGTGGGCTGATGATCGACGGCGGCAAGCTCAGTTTCGTGGTCGTCGTCGTGAGCGAAGACCAGCTCGAGCAGGTCATGCTCGAACCGCCACGCATTGCCCGCGCGGGCAAGCCGCATTGATCGGATCGCGTGGCGAGCGCCTCGATTCCGGACGCAGCCAAATCTGCGAGATTAAGATCCACCGAGCGCCGCTACCAACCGACGCGGGCGAGTCGCCAGCTAAGCAGCCATCTTGGTCCGGGCTGATTCAAGGCTGTCGCTCAGGCTCTGATCCGGACCGAGCATGGCGTTCGACCTTTGTTGGTCTAGGTGTGAATCGCACCTCGCCCGCATTGACCGGCAGCAGCCCGGATAGCGCGCAGAGAAAAGGTAGCGGTGCAAAGCTTGCGGTTTTAGGGCTGAATCAACGTAGCGCCTGTCTTGCTTGCTTCGTCGCTAGCTCCCGACTTTTCGACTCCGGGTGCTTTGGCGATCTCGGCTCCAAGTGAGTCGGCCAGCAAACGCACTCGGGCGACATCGGACCGCTGCCCCCAGCAAGATAAGAACGGCTGCTATTGCTGCGATCGTTCCTTTGGGGATTGACGTCCTCCACTAAGACAAGAAAATGCGCGGCTCGTTCTCAAACGGCATGAGCACGGGTTGCGACATGACCGTCGCTGCTGGTCGGCTTGGAGCCCGCTCCGCGCAACCGTTCGAACAGCCGGTCTGGCTCGCGCGGCGCAGCCTGGCCGCGCCAGGCGATGTGGGAATCCGGCCGCACAATCAGCAAAGCCTCGGCGAAACCGTAATTGGCCTTGGCCCGATCGACATCGAGCAACGTCAAGGGAACACCCGACCGCGCGGCCGCGCCGACCAGTGGCGCCGCATCGACGGTCGGATTGAAGCGGACCAGGGTGTAGGCGGGGCCGAGCGCATCAAGCAGCGAGCGGCCGTCGGACAGCCAGACATGCGGTGCGCGCGCGCCGGGCACGGTCGAGGCCGTGAAGCCGCCCATGCTGTAAGGTGGCGGCACCTCGCCGTCATAGGCGATGACCGGCGAGTGGTCGTAATAGTAGCCGAAGTTCAGGCCGGCACAGCAATATTGCTGGACATTGAGATCATAGGCTGCCCGACCAACCCTGTTGCGCACGGCATCGCCAATGGGACCATCGATCTCGACCTCGGCCGGCACGGCGCGACGCTGCCCCATGACCGCAAGCGCGTGGTTCATCGCGAAATGCGACACCTGCTCGGTGATCGGCTGGCGCTCGGCCTCGTAGGCGTCGAGCAGCGCAGGGTGCGCCCACCCGTGCAGCACGCCGGCGAGGATCCAGCAGAGGTCGACGGCATCGGCAATGCCGGCGTTCATGCCGTATCCGGCATAGGGGATCCAGAGATGCGCGGCATCGCCGCAAATGAAGGCGCGGCGATCGCGGAAGCGGTCGGCCACGAGGCGACGGCCGACCCAATCCTCCTTGCTGATGATCTCGTACTGGAAGGCATCATCCACGCCGAGAATGGTGCGCAGCGCCCAGTCGCGATCGACGCTGTCGAACTCGATTTCTTCGGGTGCGAGGTGATTGTGGATCAGCCAGTTGTCGCGACCGTCGATCGAGACGGTCGTGCCGCAACGGCGCGGATTGAGCGACATGGTCATCCAGGCCGGCTTCTGGGTGATCAGATCCTTCAGCGCCGGGGCACGGATGTAGGTGGACTGTACGCGCTGCACGACGTCGGTGCCGGAAAGGCGCGAGCCGATCAACTTGCGGACGATGGAGCGGCCGCCATCGCAGCCAATCAGATAGTCGGCGGCAATTGTGACGTCATGATTCGTCTCGAGATCTCGCGCTCGTGCGACCACACCCTCGGAGCCTTGCTCGAAATGCTCGACCTGCACCCGGGTGAGAATCCTGATCCCCGACCGGGCCGCGGCGGCGGCGAACAGGATCGGCTCGAGATAGATCTGGTTGATCCGGTGCGGCGGCTCGGGCGTCGGCCAGTCGGTATCCGGCCCGCCGGTCGCCGTGTAACGCTCGGCGCGGCAGGGAATCGGGATGCGCGTCAGCTCACGCCCGACGACGGCTGTACGATAGGCGCAATCGTTCGGGAAATCGGCGGGCAGCCCGCCCTCCCGGACCTCGCGGACGATGCCGAGGCGCCGGAACACCTCCATCGAGCGGGCGGAGACGTGATTGCATTTCACGTTCGGGGGTTCACCGGCGCGGCGAATCTCGGCGACGACCACGTCGATGCCGCGCGAGGCGAGATCCATGGCGGCGGTCAGTCCGACCGGGCCCGCGCCAACGATGAGGACCTGGGTTTGGATGCTTTTCATGTCATTTTCTCTGGCTTGTTCTTACGCCTGGCTCAGGCGCGCTCGGGCAGCAAAAGCGCGTCATGTTGTGTCTCCCCGCTCGGCGCGCGGCCACGACGCATGCTGAGGAGGGCAAGGCCAATGATCACCAGCGCCGAGCAAAGCTGCGGCGTCATTCGACGAATCGCGCAGTCCAGCGGCGGCGAACCATCGCGCCGGAATTATCTTGCACGTCCGCACTCTTTCGATTAGCCACAAAGTTCTGATTAGTTCACGAGGTTATCTTATGAATCCGACCATGCGGCAGCTCGAGGCGCTGGTCCTGGTCTATCGCCTGGGCAGCATCACGAAGGCGGCGGCCGAGCTGCGCGTAACGCAGTCGGCGATCAGCCTGCTGATCCGGCAGATCGAGGAGAACTTCCAGCTCAAGCTGTTCGATAGGACGACGCGCGCCCTGCACCCGACGGCCGCTTGCCGGGAAGCGATCCCCGCGGCGGAGCGGATCCTGTCGAGCGCGCGGGGACTGTCGCAGCATATGCGCGACCTGGTCGAGGTGAGGACGGGACGAATTGCAGTCGCAGTCTCCGCCGGCGTCGCCTCGGCCCTGCTCCCGCGCATCCTGGTCCGTTATCGGTCCCGCTATCCCGAGGTGAAGATCGATCTGTTCGATATCGCTCCGGACGAGCTGCTGCCCTTCGTCACCGCGAGCCACGCCGAGTTCGGCATCGGCAGCTTCGAGAACGATGGCACGTCGGAAGCGCGGATCGAAACGCTCATGCAAAGCCCGCTGTCGGCGATCGGTATCAAGGATGGCCGGTTCGAGAAGCGTCGGCGCTTGACGTGGGATGACCTCGCCGCCTGTGACTTGATCGCGATGCGCCGCGGAACACGGATCCGGACTCAGATCGACGAGGCATTGGCGCAGACGGGGCAGGCGCTGAAGCCGGCCCTCGAAGTCTCACTCATCACGACCGCCCTGGCATTGACCGCAGAAGGCGCCGGAATCAGCATTCTCCCGGCGCACATGCTGCCGAAGGCGCAGTTTCCAACCCTCGCAGCCGTTCCACTCAGTCAGCCGACCGTCAACCGGCATATCTCGCTCTTGAGCCGCGCCGACTTCGCGCTCTCGCCCGCTGCGGAGCGATTTGCGGAGATCGCCAGGCGCGTCCTGTCGACCAAATAACGGCGATGCAGTGTTCTGCAACGCAATCGACTCGCCGAGCCAAGTCGAGGGGCCATCGCCTTTCACGGCCAACTCAATTCGCGGAGCATACGAACGCCCCCACAACAAGCGAGGCTTGCTGATCCTTTGCTGAGTTCCGTTAAGCCTTCACCGATCCGGCAGTAAGACCGGCGACATAGTGCTCCACAAAGAACGAGTAGATGAGGGCGACCGGCAACGAGCCGAGCAAGGCAGCCGCCATCAGCTGGCCCCAGTAGAACACGTCACCCCGTATGAGTTCGGCGATCGCCCCTACTGGCACCGTGCGCACGTCGGTCTTGGTGAGAAAGATCAGGGCATAAAGAAATTCATTCTGCGACAGGGTGAAGGCAAAGATACCAGCCGAGATGAAACCAGGAATGCAGAGTGGCAGGACGACCCGTGTCATGGTCTGAAACCGGTTCGCGCCGTCGATCCTCGCGGCTTCCTCGAGCTCCCGCGGCACCGTCTTGAAGTAGCCGATCAACAGCCAGGCGCAGAACGGGATGAGCATGGTCGGGTAGGTGAGGATCAGCGAGGTCAGCGTGTTGGAAAGACCAAGGCTGTTGATGATGTCGGCGAGCGGGATGAACAGGAAGGGTTGCGGCACGAGATAGGTCGCCGCCACCGTTGCGGCGATCAGACCGGCGCCCGCAAAGCGCGTCCGAGCCAGAGGATAGGCCAGCATGATCCCGAGCACCAGAGAGATCGCGGTCGAGGCGACCGCAACCACGGTCGTGTTCCAAGTCCAGGTGAGGAAGCTGGTCTCGGTCAGGAGATCGACGTAGTGCTTGAGCGTCGGATGGTACACGACCAGCGGCATGATATGCGTGTTGTAGAGCTCGGCATTCGGCTTGAGCGAGGTCACCGCCATCCAGTAAAACGGCGCAAGCCCGGTCACCAGGAAGAAGCCGAGCGGCAACCACAGCCGCAACGCACGCCAACGCCATCCCCGGCGCTCGATCATTCGTGACTCCGCATGTAGGTCGTCAGGCCAATGATCAGGAGACCCAGGATCGGCAGCATCGCCAGCGCTACCGATGCGCCGCGACCGAGCTGGCCGCCGCTCATGGCGATATCGAATGCGTAGGTGGCAAACAGTTGCGTTGCATTCGCGGGCCCCCCATGGGTCAGGACATACACGAGCTGAAAGTCGGCGAAGGTGAAGATCACCGAGAATACGGTGACGATCAGGATCACGGGCTTCAGGAGCGGCAGCGTGATGTGCCAAAAGCGGGTCCAGCTGCCGGCGCCGTCGATCGCAGCGGCTTCATGCAGGTCCTGCGGGATCGTCTGCAGTCCCGCGAGAAGCGTAATGCCGTAGAACGGCAACCCACGCCAGGTGTTGATCATGATGATCGAGGCCATCGCCAGCGCTGGATTGCCGAGCCAGGACGGACCACGACTGGCGATCCCCATATGCACCAGCATCCAATTGACGACGCTGAACGCGGGATCGAGCATCCACATCCATGCCACCGTGCTCAACACCGTGGGCACGATGAACGGGAGCAAGAGCGCGGCGCGGACGAAGTTCTTCATGCGGAAGCTCTGATTAATGACCAAAGCGAGCGCCAACCCGCCGATCATTTTCAGCACCGTGGCAGCTCCCGTATAGATGAACGTATTCCGCGCCACCTGCCAGAAAACGGGATCGCGGGCATCCTCGATGAAGTTGCCGAGACCAACGAAGGTGCCGGCCTGGGCCACCGGCCGGTTCTCCAGACTAAGCCAGATACCGTAGACGAAGGGGTAGCCGACCAGCGCGAAGAGGAAGAGCAGCGGCAGCGCCATCATGAGCCAACTGAACACGGCTTCGCGGTCGAGCCATCGCGCGACTGCGTCGCGGAGCGCCAATGGCCGAGGGCCCGCGACCGGTTCCGATGTGATCGTTGCCATCAGGTCTGGCTATAGATCTGCTTGAGCTGGGCCACCGCGTTGGCGATGACCTCCTTGGTCGGGGCGCCTGCGCAAGCTTTGGCGAACATGTCGATCACCACATATTTTGCAATGACCTCGGATTGGGCGCGGCTGACCGGTGCCGGCCATCCCGGCAAATGAGCCGTCGCAAGCGCGTCCCGGAAGGGCAGATTGCGTGGCTCGACGTTCCACATCGGCGCCTCGTCATAGCCGTGCAGGAATGGCTGGTAATACGTATCGGCAGCCGCATACCAGGCTCCAAGCTGCTGCTTGTCGCAAAGCCAGCGCAAGAACGCTTTTGCCGCCTCGTGATCGGGCGTGTGGGTGAAGATGGAATGGCTCCAGGAGTTGAGCGTATGGAAGCGCCCTTTCGGGCCTTGCGGATTCTGTGCCTGCCCGGTGACCTTGGCGATGTCGGGGAAATCGCGCTTGGCGACCCACAGGATGCTCTCGGCATTGTTGGTGCAGGAGATCTGCTCGCTGAGCCAGGCCTTGTTGTTGTTGACGTCGGTCCAGCCAAGCACGTCCTCGAGCATGGTTTGCTGGAAGAATTTGCGGGCGAAGTCCACGGCGCGCGCGGTCTCGTCGGAATCGAGCACGATGGTCTTGCCGTCCGGCTCGACCTCGTGGCCGCCATACGACCACAGCAGCGGATAGAGCCAGCCATGATTGTCACCAAAGCCGTGACCGAGCTCGAAGCCGAACGGATGACCCTTGGCCTTGAGCTTCGTGCCAGCTTCCAAGAGCTCATCCCAGGTGTCCGGAAACTTGTCGAAGCCGACCTCGTTGAACCAGTCCATGCGCCAGTTCATCAGCTGTCCGACATTGCCGAAGGGAATGGCTTTCCACTTGCCGTTGACGACGCAGGCTTCCTTGGCTGGCTCGTACCAGCCGCCCTGCTGCGAGCCGACGCTCTCGGCGATATCGCTCACGTCGAGATATTTCTCGTCATACAGGAAGGGCCAGTTGAAGAAGTTGAGCGTAAGGTCAGCGCCGCTCCCGGTCTCCGCGATTGTCGTGACGCGCGTCTGCAGGCTGCCGACGCTCGCGAGCTCATAGCTGACCTTGACGCCGGTGAGCTTCTCGTAAGCCGGAGCGAGGGTATTCTGGAAATAGGCATCGAAGGTCTTGATGAAGGAGCTTTCGTGGATCAGGGTCAGGCTCTTGGTCGCGGCGTGGCTGCGCGGCACGCCAATGATCGAAGCCGCAGCCCCTGCGGCGGCTGCCTTCAAAACCTGGCGACGTGAAGTTGACGAGGCTCCTCCCGAAAGCACCATCACATCCTCCCAATCTGTCCACCATCCGGCGGGCCGACGCCCGGATCGCTCTTTTTTCTTGGATCCTTCAGCGCCTCGGCACAAAACTATACAGGTTCCGATTCCTTGGATTAGCCCCAAGTTTCTGATGCATTCATGAGATAAACTTATGAATCTCAGGCGGCGCTCACTCGTTTCCTTCCCAAAGAAATCGGCGGATCATCGGCAGCCCCGGGGAGTCGAAGGTGAGCTTGGTGGTCGATTGAACATAGGCCAGGACGAGGCGGAAGAGCTCGCTTGATGGCAGCGTCCGGCACAAGCCGGCTGCCGGCTCGACGATCCCGGCGGCCATCCCGGATCCGTATCCGAGCATGTAGCAGGGTCGTTCGATGTCAGTCGAACAAAGGATTTTGAGCCCTTCTCAACTATCGACGCTGCGCCGGCGAAAACCCGTCAGTCAGTGTCTGCAGGAAGGCGACGAGGGTGCCGGTAGCGGGGGTGGTTGGAAAATGAAGGCGGCGTAATCTCCAGCTTGACCAACAAGCGATTCCGACCGACGAGCTAGCCCAAGCGTCGTACTGAGAATTGTGCGTAAACAGTAGACCGCCAATGGAGCCGAACTGGCGCGCTACCCGGTCAAGAACGCCGTCCCAAAGCTCCGGTACGGCCGCAGCCTCATAGACCTGGTCGATCAGGTCTTCTGTCACCCGCAACATGTACGCTCGCGCCCCCTCAGACCCCAAACGGGATAACAACAGACATGTAACATGCGCAATACAATCAAGAGGATGCAGGTCGTCGCGCAGCCTTGATCTACCCGTAGATTACGGGGGGCGCGCTGCTGTCGTCAGTCCAACTGATTTCAATCCCAGCGCGAGTTGGCTGACGCATGCACTTTCGATGGTAGGCGTTCGCGCGGAAGAGTCTCAAGTGAACACAGGTGACGCGCCAACGAAGAAACTTCTGCTTTTGTGCTCAATCGCCGTTGCGATGATTTACATGCCGGATGCTCTTGGCTGCGAGGCTCTCGAGACGCGTCGGCCGCGGTCTAAATTTCGACGGACGTCGAATCGAGATCAAAGATCAAATACAACTGCGAATGTATGGTCGGTTGACTTCCCACAGTTCATCGAGAACGCTTCTAGCAGCGATTGCCGAATTCACGACTGGATCGATCAGTAGCGCTTGCAGGGCCAGTTCCTTTGAGGCATGCACCGCAGCTTCGACCGCAAGCTGCTGCACGCCAACCTGAATAGCCATCAGCTTGGCGATAGCGTCCGGCAATGGCCCGAGTGAGATCGGGTGAACACCCGCGTGGTCAGCCATGAGCGGGACTTCCACGGCGGCGCTCGCCGGCAGGTTTGGTATCACATGTTGGTTATAGACTACGCCGGACTCGATCAACCGTTGACGGTTGTGCAGGACGGACGAAATGATTTCCACCGCACGCTCGCCTGACGGCATCAGCCACCAGTCCGGAATCTCTGCCCGTCCCGAGAGCACGTCATCGATCAGCCGATCCAGTTTCGTCCGTTCGCCCTCGTCCCATCCGAAATTATAACCGCCTTCTCCAGCCTCCCAGCCGAAGGAAAGATACTCGCCGACATGACCGTCTCCGCAGCCAAGCCAATAACCAAAACTGCGAAACAGGTCGCGCGTCAGAGGCTCGACCTCGGGATCGTAGCCCTTTTCCTTCTCGCGCAGCAGCGGATAGAGATCGGCGCCAGTCTCCCGGTCGCGGATCTGCATCAGGCATTGAAAATGGTTGAGTCCCGCGCCCCACACGTCGACGCGCTCGTCTGGCAGTCCAAGTATCGAGGCGACGTGATGCCGGGCGATGAAGATGCCATGGCACAGGCCGACGCAACGCATCTTGCTGTATTGCCCTAGGGCCAGGATGATGGGGCTTTCCGGGTTTGAGAAGTTAATGAACAGCGCCTGCGGACAGCGCTTTTCAATCTCGCGCGCAAAATCGAATACAACGGGCAGCGTGCGAAGCGTGAAGAACAGGCCACCGGGACCGCCATTTTCGCCAAGGGTGTGGCGAATGCCGAATTTGCGGGGCACCTCGAAATCGAGTCTCCACAGCCGATTACGCTCAACGGCTGTGGAATGCACGACGAACTCAGCACCGTCGAGCGCTGTCCGCCAGTCGGTGGTGGACTCGATCTTCAATCCCGCACCCGATTTCTGATTTAGCAAACTGGCGACGCGTTCGGCGCGCTGCAGCCGCGCATGATTGCGGCCGACCAATACCAGTGTGCTATCGGCGAGATCGCGCGTTGAGACGAGATCGCGGAACATACTCAATCCGAATGCTGCGCTGCTCGCACCGAGAAACACGATTTTCGTAACTGCCGCCATGAGTCGTTTTTGTCATCGGCCCCATTGGACTGAGTTGATGGAGATCAAATACTCCCAACTCTTCGCGAGTCTGCGATTGGAATTGCTCCCGTCCCGCGCGAATGTCGCCGTAACGGCCTCAATTCGCTTTTTTCCAAAATGAAACACTTGCCGCCACGGGCGCCCACCGGCATCACCTGCCGTCGAGATTGGCCGCCTGCTGGAGCGTCGATGCCCGTTGCTCCACCGGCGCGGAGCCCGAGGCCGACGGCGTCGCTTCGCTCATTTCCTGTCTCCAAGGCGCGCCTTGGCATCAGCCGACATCTCGAGGCAGGTCTGAAGCTCGACGTAACTCGGCGTGCCGTCGACGCTCGTTTCCCGAATGCAGATAGTCTTGTCCGCCTTCGAGAACTGTGTCCAGGCTTGGGCCAATTGATCTCTCGCCTGCTGTTCGTCATTGACGCAGGACTCAAGGGTTTCCCCGATGCCCGATCCGCCCGCAATCTCGGCCTTGCAATTTGCTCGGATGTCGAATTTCGGAACGGCATCCGCAGCGGCGGCAAGCTCCGGGCTGAGCGCCGTCGCGGCGGCGATCACCAGGATGAGGATGGATGTACGCATCTCGGACCTCCACTTTCATTTGCGGCGACGCTCGATGTGAGGGGTTGAGGGAGATCAACCGGAGGAGAGCAAGCGGCAAAGCCAGATTAACTCCTCTTCCACGATTTGCTCGTTCACTGCTTGATCCTGCTCAAACCTGTTCCTGCGCGAGGCGGCAAGTTGAACCGCACGCACGGACGTGAAAACCGGCGGTAGAGGGAGACCATGACAGACGAAATCGGCCCCCGACACGGCCGCTCGCGTCCCGTGCCGAGGCCCACACACGGTAACGTCAGAGCGGAGGCGCTGCCGGGCCAAAAACCCAAGGCGAGCGAGGACGATTCCCGAGCGCCCGAGGCATTGCGCAGGATCTTGCGGTCGCCGAGCTATCGCGAGGCCGATCGGGATCTTGACTTCCTGCAAGGTGACGCGACGCGTGGGATCCGCTTGCAACTCGACTTTCTCAAAGCAGAAAGCGTGCTCGAGCAGCGACAGGTCGCCCATACCGTCGTGGTCTTCGGCAGCACACGCGTTCGCGAACCGAAAGCTGCCCAACGCGCGCTGGACTCGGCAGTCAAAGCGCTCATTGCGAACCCGAGTGACGCAGCCTTGCAGCGCCGCCTCGAGATCGCGCGGAGCATCGCGGAAAAAAGCCGGTACTACGAGATTGCACGCCAGTTCGGCCAAATTGTCGGCACGGCCGGCGAAAAAGCGATCGGAGGCCGTATCATGATCATGACCGGCGGGGGTCCGGGAATCATGGAGGCGGCCAACCGGGGCGCGCACGACGTCGGAGCGGAGTCCATCGGTCTCAATATCACGCTTCCCAACGAACAGTTTCCGAATCCATATGTGACGCCTGAGCTCTGCTTCAGCTTCCACTACTTCGCCATGCGGAAGCTGCATTTCCTGATGCGCGCCCGCGCGCTCGTGGCCTTTCCCGGTGGGTATGGCACCTTGGACGAGCTTTTCGAAGTGTTGTCCTTGGCGCAGACCCGCAAGATCGCGCCTGTGCCCGTGATATTGGTCGGCGAATCCTATTGGCGTCGTGCATTTGATCCCGACTTTTTGGTGGACGAAGGCGTCATCGACCCGGAAGATCGGGACCTCTTCTGGTTTGCCGAGTCGGCCGACGATGCCTGGCGGGACATTCTCTCCTGGTATGAGACGATTGGCCGGCCGCTTCTTCCCGTCGGAAGCGCCAACTGGACAGCGGCGGAAGTCCGTGGGCAGGGAGACTGACTGTGAAATTGTCCTTTCATGGCGCCGATCGAGCGGTGACAGGCTCCTGTCACCTGCTCGAATGCTTGGACCGGCGCATTCTCATCGATTGCGGCATGTTTCAGGGCAGCCGGGACTTGGCCGAAGAAAACGGCGCAGCCTTCGACTTCGATCCTGCGGCCATCGACTATGTCTTGCTGACCCACGCTCACTTGGATCATTGCGGCAGGCTTCCGCTTCTCGCCAAGCGCGGGTTTCGGGGCGAGGTGATCGCCACGTCAGCCACGCGCGAGCTCGCTCGCCTCGTCCTCATCGATGCGGCGCATCTGCAGGAAGAAGAGGCGCGGCGACAGGTGTATCATGGCAGAAGGCGTGGAGAAGACAGCACTCCGGCGCCGCTCTATACCATCCTCGACGCTCTGAACTGTCTCGACCGGTTCGGAAGGACGGCCGAATACGGGGAAACCGTTGAACTGGCGACTGGGCTTCGCGCGACTTTCTTCGATGCCGGCCATATTCTGGGTTCGGCAAGCATCCAAATCGAGGTGAGCGAAGGCGAGACACCCCGCTCGGTCCTTTTCTCCGGCGATATCGGCAGCACTGGGCGCCCGCTACTGCGCGCGCCCACACCACCCAGCCGCGCTGATTTCATCGTAATGGAGTCAACTTATGGGGACCGGCTTCACCGCTCTTTCGGCGACTCGACGGAGGAGCTCTACGAGGCCATCTCGAGCGCCTTCGCAAGAGGCGGCAACGTCGTCATTCCAACTTTCGCGCTCGAACGCGCACAGGAAATCCTCTACGTACTGCATCAAGGCGTGGAAGGCAGCAGGCTGCCACCGGCCGCGCAGGTTTTCCTCGATTCTCCGATGGCGATCTCGGCGACCGAGATCTTCCAGCGCCACCCCGAATGTCTCGATCCGGATGCGGTCCGTATGTTTCGTCAAGGCCGGGACCCGCTGCACGTCCACAATCTGCACATAGCACGTGAAACGGCCGATTCAATTGCCATCAACAGAATAACCGGCGGCGCGATCATTATGGCAGGTTCTGGCATGTGCACAGGAGGCAGGATCCGCCACCACCTGCGGCAGAACCTGTGGCGAAAGGAATCGGCAATCATCTTCGTCGGTTTTGCCGCTTTGGGCACTCTCGCGCGGCAAATCATCGACGGAGCCCACTATGTGCGACTCTTCGATGAGGATATTCCAGTCCGCAGCTCTATCCACACCATTAATGGATTTTCTGCTCACGCCGATCAACGGGAGCTGCTCGCCTGGCACGGCCACATTGCTGGGTGCGAGAGAACATTTCTTGTTCACGGAGAAGAACCGGCGATGAGGAAGCTCGCTGATCATCTGCAGCCCTGTCGAGTGGAGATGCCGCGATCGGGCGAGCGATTCGATCTATAGCCCTTGTTCAAGCCGCGGCGAGTCTATCTCCCTCGCCTGTGGCAGACGGGTCCGACAACCATCTTGAAAATGACGTCCCCCAATACGACCGCAGTTCTGCAAGTTTCATCATACAGGCGGTCTACTCACCGCGGCTAAAGCGCGCCCAGTATCATGTTGACCTGCCCATTGCCCCACAGCGGGAGGAGCAGCCTAAGAAAAGTATCTCCAGAGTTATCGGTCAGACGTAGAAGCGTCGGCGCCGCCGCCTCCAGCGTGGCGCTGGCCTGAGCACGCAGGAACGCGAATTCCGTCCCCGGTGGCAGTTCATCAAGGAACTTTCCTGTGGCCGATGAGACGGGCATAGCTGCATTCAAAAACTCGATCCGAAAGCGCTCCGGAGGGGCGAACACAGCCAATAGAAACACTCTCCCCGGCAACTCGGAGAGCTGCGGCAGGCGGACGTCGTCGCTGAATGGCAGGGCGTTCTGTCCTCGTCTCAAATCTTGCCAGAAGGCGAGCACAACTTGCAGCCTCGTTTCGAGGCGATCCGGGAGTTCAAAAGGATTTCGGCAGGACATCCTGAAAGATCCAGCGCGCGAGTGTGATATAGCAAATGAAACGATGCATCCGCCATCATCAGGCGTGTTGACCAAGATCAAGTTCCTGTCCGCCAATCGATCCTATTCTGTAAGTGACAATGCAAGACGGAGCCGCGCATGGCCCACAAGCAGGTCCTGTTTCATTCCGCAGCTCGCGAGAAGATTTTGCGCGGGGCATCACTTCTAGCCGACGCGGTGCGCGTGACGCTCGGGCCGAAATCCAAATCCGTGTTGATCCAGAAGAACTGGGGCGCACCGATCGTTTGCAACGACGGCGTGACCATCGCCAAGGAATTCGACCTCAAGGATCCCGAGGAAAATCTCGGCGCTCAGGTGCTGCGTCAGGCCGCCGAAAAGACCGGTGACGTCGTCGGTGACGGCACCAGTACGTCGACTATCCTTGCCCACGCCATTTTGGCTGATGGCGTCAGGAACGTGGTAGCGGGTGCCAGCGCGATCGATCTGAAGCGCGGTCTTGATCGTGCCGTTCGCGCAGCGATCGGTGCGCTGCACGCCATGTCACGACCTGTGAAGACGAAGGCCGAAAAAGCGCAGGTCGCGACTATTTCTGCCCATAACGATGCCTCTATTGGTCTATTGGTCGCGGACGCCCTTGAGAAGGTCGGCGCCGAAGGTGTGATATCGGTCGAGGAGTCCAAGACAACCGAGACCTCGCTTGACCTTGTCGAAGGCATGAAATTCGACCGGGGCTTTCTGTCACCCTATTTCGTGACCGATGCGGACCGGATGGAGGCCGTGCTTGAGGACCCCTTCATCCTACTGTGCGACCAGAAGGTTAACGCCCTCCGAGACCTCGTCCCGCTGCTGGAACAGGTGGCAAAAGCGGGACGACCGTTGCTGATCATCGCCGAAGACATCGAGGGCGAGGCGCTTGCCACCTTGATCGTCAATCAGCTCCGCGGCGTGCTCAAGGCTTGCGCGGTCAAGGCACCGGGCTTCGGCGACCGCCGCAAAGCCACACTCGAGGACATCGCTGTCCTGACCGGCGCCCAAGTCATCTCCAGCGACCTGGGCCTGAAGCTCGAAAGCGCAACTTTGCAGCAACTCGGCCGCGCCGCGCGCGTCGTTGCCGATAAGGAGAATACGACTCTGATCGGCAGCAAGGGCCAACGGGCCCAGATCGATGCGAGGCTGCAGCAGATCCGGCACGAAATTGAAAAGACCACCAGCCAATACGACAAGGAAAAGCTCGAAGAACGCCTCGCCAAGCTGTCGGGTGGGATCGCCGTCATCCGGGTCGGCGCGCCCACCGAGGCTGAAATGAAGGCAAAGAAGGAAGCGCTCGACGACGCCATCAGCTCGACGAAGGCCGCGGTCGCGGAAGGAATCGTGCCGGGCGGCGGATTAGCGCTGCTCAGATGTATCGACGCCATGAGCAAGGAAGAGAATGCTTGCGAGGGCGATGAGAGGACGGGTGTTCAGATCCTGAAACGGGCGCTCGAGGCGCCTGCCCGGCAGATCGCGGAAAATTCGGCCACTGACGGGGGCGTCGTCGTCTCGCGCATGATAGGTGGTCAGGGCAATTTCGGATTCGACGCTGCGCGCAAGGAATATGTCGACCTTGTCGAAGCCGGCATCGTCGACCCCGCAAAAGTCGTCAGGACCGCACTCGAGAACGCAGTATCCGTCGCCAGCGTGCTTCTGCTTACCGAAGCCACGATGACAGAAATACCTGAGCCGAAGCGCGAACGGCTGCCCGAACCCGAGATGGGGATGTGACATCGAGCAGATACAAACAGATGGCCAGCGAAACGATCAAAGCCCTTCTTATGATCGGCCTGTTTTGCGGTCTGCAGGTGGCCCTACACGTTCCGCGGTTCATCAATGCGCAGACGATCAGGCGCCGGCGTCGAGGGATGATCTGGCACTGGCCTCATTGGCCTATGCATGCGCCGGTCAGCCACGCCACGGTCTCAGTTCGACCAATGGCAGGCGTTGAACGTCTGGCGTCGCGATATTGAACTATCAGTCGTCCGAGGGAGGCTCGCATGAAAGCGCGAGATATCATGGTTTCTCCAGTCATAACCGTTCGCGAGAACGAGACTGTCCGCGAACTTGCCAAACTGCTGGTGAGCCATCGCATCAGCGCCGCTCCGGTGGTTGACAACTCCGGGAAGCTCGTCGGCATTGTCACCGAAGGCGATATGTTGCGGCGCTCCGAGGTGGGCACCGAGCGACCCTATTCATGGTGGATGTCGTTCTTCCTCGGCGAGCACGCAATCGCGGCGGATTACGTCAAATCGCATGCGACAAAGATAAAGGACATCATGACAAGGGAGCTACAAACCGCCTCTCCAGACACGCCTCTGATCGAGATTGCAGACATTTTCGAAGAGAAGCACATCAAGCGCGTACCCATCGTGAGCAAGGGCGGCGACCTCGTCGGCCTCGTCAGCCGAGCCAATATCATTCAGGCCATCGCAAGCGCCAGACCCAAGCTCGAAGTCAACCTGCCCGATGCCCAAATTCGCGCCAAGCTGCTAGATGAGCTGAAGCGTCAGCGCTGGACGCATGTCCATCGGCTGAACGTGACCGTCACGAACGGCATCGTCGACCTCTGGGGCTTTGTCGAGTCCGACAAGGAGCGTCAAGGCGTCAGGATTGCCGCCGAGGCGATTCCCGGTGTAACCGCTGTCAACGACCACTTGGTGCGCGAGGACCCTTTCGTCTATTGAACGGATAACAAAGCCATCAACGGATTGGTCGCGCCACTATCGCCCGGCGTCGACTGTTGATTCAAGTCAACACGCTCGGTGCGGCGACCACGACTATGCATGCGGTATTGAGGGGATCGTGCCATGATAAAGGACATTCTGGTTCACATTCCGACGGAACGAGCGATCAAGCCGGTCGTTGATGCGGCGATTTCTCTGGGTACCGCATTTGGCGCCCACGTGGACGCGCTGGCCGCTGGCTACATTCCAACGAGCACTGCTTACGTGGCGGACGGCGGGGCTGCGGCTGCGGTTGCAGCGGTCTTCGAGATTGAGCAGCGGCGCGCCAAGGAGCGCAGCGCAGCAGCACTAGCGATCTTCGAGACGGAGGCCCGCAACGCAGGCATCTCCTATCAATGCCGCTCGATCGAGGACCTACCGGGCGAAGCGGCCTCCACGCTCGGCGATGCCGCCAAGCTCTATGAGCTAACAGTGGTACTACAGCCAGATGTCGCGTCAAATTCCTTCGACAATATGGCGGCTACCGAAATCTTGCTTCAGGCGGGAGGCCCTGTGCTGTTCGTGCCCCATATCTTTCACGGCCGCTTCAGGCCCAAGCGCGTCGGCATCTGTTGGGATGGAAGCCGCCTTGCCGCGCGTGCCATCAAGGATGCCCGGCAGTTTTTGTCGAACGCGGATGCAGTGCTCACGATCTCGATCAACGAAGCGCAGCTGGTACCAGCGGAAGCATCTGCGCAAAAATTAGCCGAACATATGGGGCGGATCGGAATAGAAACGACACTCATCGAGATGACGGCGGAGCATTCCGATATCCAGCCATCCATCCTGTCTCTGGCCGCTGACGAAAGCCTCGACATGCTGGTGATGGGGGCTTACGGGCATTCCCGTCTGAAAGAGGGAATACTTGGTGGCGTCACCCGGGAGATGTTGAAGACGATGACGGTGCCAGTCCTGATGTCCCATTGAAGCAGAGCATCGAGCCATTCCTTCGAAGCGGGTTCGGTACGTCCTGTTGATGAACGGCGCAGTCGCTGTGGCTGCTCACATCGCCGTTGGCCGGCGCTGGCTGAGGGCCGGGCCGCCTGTACTCGTCCGGCGGCCGCAAACCGAGGTCCACGCGTGATGGACACCAAAGCACAGGATCAACTCCTCTCCACTCTGGAGCAGCGGCTCGGAAAGTTGCATGCCCGCCAGCGGCTGGGCATCGAGGCCGACCACGAAGCGCAGATTTTCGGCCAAGGCCTCAATTTCTTTCATATCGAGAACTGGTACTCGGTTCACTCCGTCATCCGGACCACGTTGAAGCTCTGCGGTCTGTACTGGCGTGGTCGCAGGAATGCCGAGCACATCGTGTTGAGGACCAACGACGTCCGAAGTGCCCGACTGCCACCTCTGTTTGATGGATTCACCATCCTTCACATCAGCGATACCCACGTCGACATGAACCAGCGGGGCATGCTGCGGCTCGCTCAGCTTGTTGAAGGACTGCAATACGACGCCTGCGTATTGACGGGCGATTTTCGTGGAAAGACCTTCGGTTCTCATGACGCCGCCCTGAAGGGCATGGCAAAGCTCATGGGCCACCTGAGGAAACCGATCTTCGGCGTGCTGGGCAATCACGACACGATTCGGATGCTCCCCGGCCTCGAAGCCATGGGCATCCGCATGCTGCAGAACGAGTGTGAGGTCATTCGACGCGGCGATCAGTCGATCTACCTCGCGGGCATCGATGACGCCCACTATTTCAAGGTCGACAATATCGAAAAGGCTGCCTCGCCCATCCCAGATGGGGCGTTTGCGATCCTGCTGTCGCACACGCCGGAAGTCTATCGTCAGGCGGCCCATGCAGGTTTTGATCTGCTCTTGAGCGGCCACACGCATGGCGGACAGATCTGCCTTCCCGGGCAGATACCCCTCACGCTGGATTCGGTGTTGCCACGGCGCCTGGGTGCCGGCGCCTGGCAGTACGGCAAAATGCTCGGCTACACGTCGGTTGGTGCCGGATCGAGCGTCGTTGCGGTCCGCTACAATTGCCCGCCGGAGATCACCCTGCACCGTCTCGGCAGGCCCTGAGACTCAGTACGGCTGATCGCGAATCCGCAGCGAGTACAGAAAGCGCGAGACGATGAGCTCCCCAACGAAAAACAGCCAGACCGCAATCCCCACGTCCGAGAGGGTCAGCGACAGCTCTTTTTGACAGACCAGAAGGGGGAGCAGGGATTCGGGAATCTGGTCCAGCCCGGTCGCCCGGGTGCTGGGTGGAAAGCCCAATCGCCGCTTGACGAAGCTGGAGAAGAGATCGCCAAGCATGGCAAACACAGCTACGAGGCCTCCGACCTGCACGCTCGATCCGAGCAGGGGTGCGAGGCCAGCAGTGACGGCCAGTGAAGACACTATACCGCGAATGGTCTTGGAATTGCCAAACAGCGACCGTCCGTCAGGGAAGTGCACGCCGGCATCCAACGGAAACGCCCAGCGCCGGCCCAGCAGCTTCTTGACGATAACAGGGGTCCCGTTCGCAAGCGTTAACAGGCACAGCGCCTGAAAGATCGAGAAGACCTGCATATCGGGCCGTTTTTCAAACGATCATTTGCTATTGCTTATGCCACCTTCAGTCGCGCTCGCTTGATGCACGTCAATTCACGGCTTGCCCGCCGGGCGCAATCTGCGTTTGTTTTCTCATGGATGGAGCGGACGATGACTGCGACCAATGTCACGACTCTCGATCACACAATCCAGGAGACCAATCTCTGGCTCAAGACGGTCGAGGAGGAACTGCAACTCGATAATCGTCAGCAGGCCTACAACGCGCTGCGGGCGGTGCTGCATGCCTTGCGCGATCGCGTGCCGCCGGAAGTCGCGATCAAGCTGGGCGCTCAGCTGCCGATCCTCGTGCGCGGCATCTATTACGAGAACTGGCATGCGGCGGGAACGCCGACAAGAGAGCGTCATGCGCAGGAATTTGCCCATCATGTGGGGGCGGAGTTGTCCCCGCAATTCCCGGTGGATCCCTTGACCGTTATCCGGGGGGTGTTCGAGGTTCTCTGGGAAAAGCTCGATCCCGGCGAGTTTGAAAAGGTGATGCAGCATCTGCCAGCCCCGCTACGCGAACTCAAATCCTGGAACTAGCCGGTCTGCTCGAAGGCGCGCGGAGCCATGATCCACCCGCACTCAGTCACATCGTCCGATGTTGTCGTCCCGCCGCATGGTTTGGCGGGCACCTTGAGCGTCGTTAAGAACTCGAACGGATTGATCGTCTTCGCACACGGCAGCGGCTCAAGCCATCTCAGCCCGCGGAATCTTGCCGTGGCAAAAGCCCTGAACGACCGCAACTTCGCGACGTTCCTGTTCGA
>Ga0070741_10001005_pt1 | contig 91942 bp, 95 predicted proteins | sample Coa_R1_4_FD_66440 | JGI IMG/M metagenome (GOLD analysis project Ga0070741, IMG submission 66440) | Surface soil microbial communities from Centralia Pennsylvania, which are recovering from an underground coalmine fire - Coalmine... | ecosystem: Environmental > Terrestrial > Soil > Unclassified ...
TACACCACCCAGTCCGGATGCTCATTCATGGTTTCTTCGTAGTGCATCGGCTGATAACTGAAACCTTTTATATCCACCTGGTCGGCAAAGTGGTTGCGAAGCGCATCCGCCCACTCGTTCATGTTGGTGGTGGTGGGGCGGGTTGGGTCTTCGTCATGAAACAGATCAGTGAGCCTCTTCGCCTCTTTCCATCCGTCGGCGGTCCTCTGCTCCGGAATTTCGTTTCCGATGCTCCAAATGATGACGCTGGGATGATTGCGATCGCGACGAGCAAAATCACGAAGATCGCGCTCCGACCATTCGTCGTAATACTTGCTGTAATCGTTCTGCACCTTGTGAATGCGCCACATATCGAAAGCTTCGTCCATAACCACCATGCCCATGCGATCGGCGAGGTCCAGCAATTCTGGCGCGGGAGGATTGTGGCTCGTGCGAATCGCGTTCACGCCAGCGCCTTTCAGGATTTGTAGCTGGCGTTCGATCGCCCGTCGGTTAACAGCTGTGCCGAGCGCACCAAGGTCGTGGTGTAAACAAACTCCATGCAGCTTGCGAACCTTACCGTTCAGTACGAAGCCCTTGTCCCGCTGAAAAGCGATGGTGCGAATTCCGAACGAAGTGGTGTACTTGTCGATGACTCGGTCGCCATCGACCACTTCCGTGACAAGCTCATAGAGATAAGGCTCATCGAGATCCCAGCGATGCGGACTCAGGACCTTCAGGGTTGCCGGAATCGTCCGGGTTGCGTCGGCCGAAATTCCGGTTTTGTTGCTGCTCGTTTTGGCGACAACTTTTCCAGACTGATCGAGAACTGAATTGCGGATTACAACCTGTGCCTCCTGATCGCCTTGGTTCCGCACTTCCGCCCTCACGGAAACAGTCGCGTTCTGCCCTGAGACTTCGGGCGTGGTCACGTACGTACCCCACTCCGCCACATGCACGGGGTTTGTAACATCGAGCCATACGTTGCGATAAATCCCCGCTCCGGGATACCAGCGCGAAGCATTTGGCTCAGGTCGAAGTCGGACTGCCAGCACATTCGGCTCGGTACCGAAACGCAGATGCGGCGTGAGGTTGAAGTAGTAGCTCGCATATCCGTACGGCCGGCCGCCCAACTCCTCTCCATTCAGCCAAACTGTGGAGTTCGACATTGCGCCATCAAACACAATCGTGAATACGCGGTTTTTTGCGCTTTCGGGAAGCAGAAATGTCTTGCGATACCAGCCTGTGCCGGAGACAGGCAACCCACCGGTTGAGGGATTCTGATGTTCGTCGAATGGGCCCTCGATCGCCCAGTCATGCGGCAGGCGAAGCAACTGCCATTGCGAGTCGTCGAAGCCGTTGTTTTCCGCGCCGGACGCATCGCCTTTATGGAAGCGCCAGCTTCCATCGAAGTTGATGCGGCGCTCGCTGGAGATTTGAATTGCGGCAACCTGTTGAGACTCCACTCGACCAACAATCGGCAAAACGGTGCACAGCATCACGGCGAAGAACCAGCGCGAAAATCGTGGAACCATCTCTTCTTTACCTCGCAGAAATAGTCTGACTAGAACAAATCATTTCGAGAGCCAAAACAGTTTTGCAATCAGCATAGTGATCATGCAGATCATTCCTAAGGCAGCATTGTATTCGCGGTGTTTCCAGTAAAGATGCCAGGAGAATGAACCAGGGCTGTCCTGATAGGGCCGGAACGCCGGTAGCAGGCGGGGCACGCGTTCGGCATATTCTCCGTACTCGGGAAAGCACTGGCGCAGAAATGCCTCCTCCGAGCGAATTACAGGAAGATAGATGATGAGCAGCAAGGCAAGAGCGAGCAGAACAAGAATCCAGTTTCGGGCGGCAACCAAGAAGCCGCTGGCGAGAATGATCGATCCCAAGTACAGCGGATTGCGAGTGTGGGCGTAGGGCCCGGTTACGGTGAGCACTTCATTCTTCTGCACATGACCGGAAGCGAGCGCGCGAATAAAGAGACCGATAAGGGCGATGATAGTTCCTGTAGCGATGGACAGGTTCGATGGGTGGGCGAGCCAAATGTAGGTACCGGCGAACAGAAAACCTAATGGGACGCGGATTCTGCGCGCAATACTGTTCCAGTTAGGCACCCGAGCTCTCCAAGAGTTGATGTGCAGCGGAGATGACCTGGTCGGTCGGGATGCTGAGCAAGCCAGGATCGGGAACGTTGGTGTGAGACAAGGATGTCTTGCTTTCTGGACTACGCAGAACAATGCTCCTGGTCCCGTACGGGCCATTTCGCGCGGGATCTGTGGGGCCGAAAATTGCGACGACGGGAACCTGCAGAGCGGCGGCGAGGTGCAAAGGGCCGGTATCACCGCCGATGAAGAGTCTCGCCAGGCGGGTGAGCGCGATGAGTTCGGAGATCGGGCACGAGATAGGTTGTGCGGTTCCAGCGCTTGCTTCCTGGACTTGCAGTGCGAGCGACTGTTCGCCGGGTCCGAAATTGATGAGAGGCGTCAGCCCTCGCTTAGAAAGCGCAGACGCCACTGCTCCATAGCGACCTGCAGGCCACTGCTTTGCTCCCCAACCTGCACCTGGATTAATCAAAGCGAAGTTCTCTCCGATTGAAGCAAGCTTTTGGCCGACGACATTTTCTGCATGCTCATCGCGGGGCAACAACGCTGGACACCTTAACACGGGGCTTCCTACGACAGCTTCTGCCAACGAGTAATTCTGATCGATAATGTGAGCGGCTGCTGCTGAGACTGTCTGGTTGTAAAGAAGGCGCGCAGGAGTTTCGCGGGGACGAGCGAACCCACAGATCGACTTGGCCCCGGAGAGTCGGGCGATCGCCCCGGATTTCAGGGCGCCTTGAAAATCGATTGCCACTTCATATTGTTGCTCGCGTATTTCGCGTCGCACAGCTTGAATGTCGCGGCAAGTCTCTCGTGACAACGGTGACTTACGCCAGCGTTTTGTATGGGCAATGTGCACGATGTCTGCAACCGGGCGCTCTGCATTGCGCGGCCCGGAATGCGGCGAATTGCGGGCGCATAGCAACTCGGACCAGCGATCTTCGACAACCCAGCCGATACGCAGGTCGGGGAGGCTGGTTCGCAAGGCAGTCGCTGCAGTTAAGGTATGAATGACATCCCCCATTGCGCCGAGGCGCACAATGAGAATGCTTTCCGGACGAGGCGAAACGCTCACGACCGCCACTGCTCCATGCGACGGATGATTTCAGTCGCGGAGTGATCTTTGGGATCGCCAACAATTTCGACGCGGCCGCCGCATTCCCACACAACCTCACGCTCGGGGACAGACTGGGCGCTGTAGTCGGTGCCTTTGGCGTGAACCTCGGGTCGGATTTCGCGGATCAGGGCGCCTACGTCGAGTTCATTGAAGACTACAACGGCATCGACATCGGATAAAGCCGCGAGAATTTCGGCGCGCTCTGAGGCTGGCATGAGCGGACGCCCTTCGCCCTTGAGCTGATGAACCGAGTCGTCGGAATTGAGGGCAACGACGAGCTTTCCGCCGAGCTGTTTGGCGGCATGGAGATAGCGGACATGACCGACATGGAGGAGATCGAAGCAACCGTTGGCGAGTGTGATCTTCTCACCACTAGCGCGCCAGCTTTTGACCTGACGCTTTAGTTCTTCTCGAGTAAGAATCTTGTCCGGCAATTTTTGTGCCTTGTGTAGACCTGAAACTTTCCTTGCGGTCTTTGCAGTAAAGCTTTTGACCGCAAAGCTCGCAAAGGATTCGCAAAGTTCGCGAAGAAAAAACTAATGCGAACGAACCTTCGGAGGCGATTTTTCCAGCGCCTCGATCAGCTCTTGTTGTGACACGGTTGCAGTGCCTCGCTTCATCACGACGATCCCGCCGGCATAATTGGCCAGGTGAGCGGCTTCCTCGGTGCTCGCGCCGGCTGCGATCGCTGCGGTGAAGGTGGCGATCACGGTGTCGCCGGCGCCGGTGACATCGGTAACCTGGTCATTTCCGACGATCGGGATATCAACGGGCTTGTGCTTGCCTGAAAACGCAACCATGCCATCATGCCCTCGAGTAATTACCAGGGAACTCAACTTCATGCGAGAGATGATTTCGTTGCCAGCTGCACAAAGACTATTCCAGTTCTGCCCGATCTTCACTCCCAGCGCTTCTTCTACTTCGGGTTCGTTCGGGGTTGCGGCAGTGACTCCGGAAAATTCGAGCATGCGGTGACGGGAGTCGAGAACAATCGGAACCGGGACACGCGGGCTCTTATCGGGCTGATGCGCCAATTTCGCGCGGGTGTTGTTCAGGACTGATGGGCTGGCTGCACCGTAACCATAATCTGAAACCAGCAACGCGTCGGAGACCCTCACGTACTCGCGGACGGCCATTATGAGTTCACGTGTCATGTGCTGGTCCAGCTCGGTTTCCGGTTCACGATCGATGCGAACGACCTGTTGGCGCCAGGTGTGAGGCATACCCGCGAGTATGCGTGTCTTGGTGACTGTGGCGAAATTCTTGGGTTTGAGGATCCCCGTCACTGGAATTCTCTTGTGACGAAAGGCACGAAGGAGTAGGCGACCCACCTCATCGTTGCCGACGATGCCGACAGGGAGGACGTTGACGCCGAGGTCCGCAAGGTTGTTTACGGCATTAGCGCCACCTCCGGGAACGACCTGGCGCTCGCGATGACGCAAGATCAAAACCGGCGCCTCGCGTGAGACGCGAGATATTTCCCCGAACACGAATTCGTCTGCCACCATATCGCCGAGAACCGTGACCGTGATTCGCGGGAACGAGTCGACGATCTTGCGAAGGCGATCTGCGGGGTTTGGGTTGCGCGTCATTGTGTTGGTATCAAGGTGGTTTGCCGGATTATCGAAAGTCAAAGCACACACCCAGTCGCAAAGAACGCGACACGGGTGGGACACCCTAAGTCCTCTAGTTCTTTCTGATCAGGACACCTTGAACCAGATTCTCTCACGCCTTCGCCCTGCGCTCAGCGATGACGCGGAGCATGGTATCCAAAGCGTCAGTGGCGTTCAACAATTCCATTTCGACGGCAGCAACAGAAATTGGAGCCAGCTGATGGAATTGGACGCCGAGGTTCATGACGTCCTTCTGCGTGGTAATGAAACTTTCGCCACCGCACTGCTTCTGAAATTCCAGCAGGTCGCGAATGTCTCGGGACGTGTACCGATGATGATCTCGGTAGAACTTCTGTGCGACGGGCTGAATTCCGGCCGCGCGGAGCTGGTCGACGAACTTTTGCGGACGCGCAATGCCACAGAACACCACCGGCTTGCGGTGAACTACTGGAACTTTGAGACCGCGGCGAACTTTCCACATGAGTTTGCCCTCGGGAAGCTGCGATGGATCGATGTCGTCAGTGAGAACGATCGCGTCGGCGCGTGCCAGCGATGCAATAGGTTCACGCAGGCGACCCGCCGGTAGGAGACGATCGCGGAGGTCTTCGGGCGTGAGCAGAACAATGTCGAAGTCGCGGGCGAGAGAGCGGTGCTGGAACCCATCATCGAGAATGTGAAAGGCAGAATGATAAGTGTTCTCGGCGAATACGCCTGCATGGTAACGACTTTTGCCGACAATCACTGGACAATCGAGTTGTTTTGCGATCACGAGAGGCTCGTCGCCAAATTCTCGCGGTGAACCGGTTGGATCGACCGCAAGCACTTCGTGAGTGTTGCGTCCGTAGCCGCGCGACAGCACGTCGAGAGTGATTCCGCGCTGCCGAAGTAGCTTGCCGAGAAGAATGACGAACGGGGTTTTGCCTGAGCCGCCTACAGAGATGTTTCCAATGCTAATGACCGGGCACGACAGACGTTGGGTGCGAAGGATTTTCTTGTCGTAGAGCCGATTGCGGGCCGAGGTCGCCAGTCCGTAAATCAGGCTGAGTGGATTCACGCCGTGTGCGCCTCACACGCGTCGCGCTTCAGCAGCTTACGAATGTTTTCCAAAGTGACTTCAGTCGCGCCGCGTTGGGATTGAGCGGTCTCCAAAGCGTGGCGGCCGAGTGCGAGGCGTTCGGTTTCGTTGGCGAGCAGTTCGATGAAGCTATCGGTGAGGTTGTCAGGTTGCACGATCCTTACCGCATTCCGGCCGCGAAACAGGTTTACGATATCGCGAAAATTTTCTGTGTGTGGGCCAACGACGATGGGTACACCATGCTGAGCCGGTTCAAGAATGCTGTGGCCGCCACGAGGAACGAGACTTCCGCCAACGAAGGCGATGTCGGCGAGGGAGTACAGGCTGGCGAGTTCTCCGATGGAGTCGATGAGCAGAACCCTGCCTGACAGCGGTTCACCATTCCAAGTAGAACGCCTGAAAAATTTGATTCCCGTTTCTGGAATGAGGTCGGCTACGGACTCGAAGCGTTCTGGATGACGCGGGGCGAGCAACATCACGGCGCGAGGACATTGGGAAAGCACGTTTCGAAATGCATCTATGAGAAGATCCTCTTCGCCCTCGACTGTGCTTCCACACACGAGTATCGGGCCGGCGCTTTCGGACTGGAGCGCGTTGCGGAGTCGATTAACGAGCGGAGGAGCAGTTGGTACTTGAACATCGAATTTGAGATTTCCAGCGACAGCGATGCGGTCGGTGGAGGCGCCAATCTCGGCAAGACGCTGTGCGTCTTCAGGACCCTGGGCGAGAAAGACATCAACCGCGCTCAGAACATGTGTGAGAAGACGGCGCCAGCGGCGATATCCGGGAAAGGAGCGATCAGAGATGCGAGCGTTGACTACGGCAACACGTGCGCCGCACTCCTTGGCGATTCGCAGGAAGTTTGGCCAGAATTCGGTTTCGGCGATAACACCAGGGGTGGTCGGAGGACATTGAAGTATCTGCTGATGCAAAATGCGAAATCAAAGGGGAAGTAGAAGACGTTCTCGGCTCCAAAACGGGATACTGCGAGGCTCTGTCCGGTATCGGTTGTGGTCGAAATGACGATTCGGTATTCCGGATATTCCGCCCGGAGTTTTCTAATCAGCTCACTAACGGCCAAGACCTCGCCGACAGACACCGCGTGGATCCAAATGGATCGTTTGCCGCTGGATACGATTTTTTGGGGCACGGACCCAAAGCGCTCGCCGAGCCCACGGCGGTACTTGCCATGGCGGAGAATTTGGAAGAGCCAGTAGGGGCTTCCAAGAAGAAGCGCAGCCGCGAGCAGGAGGCTGTAAAGGAGATACATTTGTTCGAGTCATTCTAATTGGTGAGGGTTTGTGGGATGGAAGGCCAAAATCCCCGCCCTAGTCGCAAAAGACGCGACTAAGGGTGGGGCACCCGCGAGTTTCTAATTTCAAAAAGAACTTATGCAGAGGGATCATGGAGTGAAGGCCGCTACCACTCACCGGCTTTCATCAGTTTGCGGATTTTGCGCTTCATGAGGTCGCGTTTCAGTGCGCTCAAGTGGCTGATGTAGAGTTTGCCGTTCAGGTGGTCGGTTTCGTGTAGAAAGGCGCGGGCGAGTAGTTCTTCGCCGGTTTTTTCGTACCATTTGCCGTTGATGTCCTGTGCGCGAACGGTGACGATGTTTGCCCGAGTCACAGGTTCGCGGAACTCGGGGATGCTCAGGCAACCTTCGCTCTGCGTCTGTTTGCCCTCTTTGTGAATGATTTCGGGGTTGGCGAGCACCAATTTTGCCTTTGGGTCTTCTTTGAAGGTGATATCGATGACCGCGAGGCGTTTGGAAATTCCGATTTGCGGCGCGGCGAGCCCGACGCCTTTGGCCTGGTACATGGATTCGAACATGTCTTCGACGAGCTTTTTAAGCTCCTCGCCGAATTCAGTTACCGGCTCTGCGGGTTTTTCGAGGACAGGATTTCCGTATTTAACGATGGGGTAGATCATTTTTAGCAGTCAGCACTCAGTATTCAGTCCATCAATGTATTTGAAGGAAATGGAGCTTCTCAGGGGCTAAAGCCCGAACTATTTCAAATACTCTACGCGGCCCTGAAGGGCCGCTCTTCCACGGTCTTTGGTTGTCGGCGTCTATGGGTTGCCCGATTTGTCCGATGTCAAAGTCGTGTGTGTCCAAGCGTAAACATCAATAATTTCTTAGTTGTTCCAGGTAGCCGTTCAAATTTCGCAGAGTCTCCGTCATGGAGTCGCCGCCGAATTTTTCTAGAGCACTGCGAGCCAGAGTCAGCGCGACCATGGCTTCTCCGGCAACGCCGGCAGCCGGCACGACGCAAACATCCGAGCGTTCATACGCGGCTTTTACTGGCTCGCGGGTCGCGAAATCTACAGATTGTAACGGACGGCGCAACGTGGAGATGGGTTTCAAGTATCCGCGAACACGAATTTCCTGTCCGTTGGAAACGCCGCCTTCGATTCCACCAGCGTTGTTGCGAGCGCGGGTGAAGCCTGCGAATTCGGAACCCCGCTGGTAACCGATTTCGTCGTGCACCGCGGAACCTGGCGCGTACGCGGCCGTAACGCCGGATCCTATTTCGACAGCCTTAACCGCCTGCAAGGACATCACTGAGGCGGCCAATTGCGCGTCGAGGCGCTCATCCCATTGTGCGTACGTGCCGAGTCCGGGAGGGACACCGTGCGCGACAACTTCGAAGACGCCGCCTACCGAATCCCCGGTGCGCAGAACTTTATCGACTTCAGACTTCATACGTTGCTCGGCTTCCGGATCAGCGCAATTCAGCATGACCTCTTCGCGAGCGCAACTCTGTTTGATCTTCTCCCACGGAACTTCGTGTTCAATGTTGGCGGCGCCGACTGCGACGACGTGACTCAAGACTTCGATGCCCAACTCTTTCAGGAACAGCTTAGATAGTGCTCCGGCCGCAACTCGCGCGGTAGATTCCCGGGCAGAGGCGCGCTCCAGCACATAACGCGCCTCCGGAAAGTTGTATTTGAGCGCGCCGGCCAGATCGGCGTGACCGGGCCGAGGAGACGCGACTCGCTTATGCAACTCTGGATTTCCGGTTTCGACCGGGAGTTGCTCCTGCCAGTTCTTCCAGTCGCGGTTTTCGATCAGCATGGAGATGGGCGAGCCGATGGTGCGCCCATGCCTCACACCAGACAGTATTCTGGCTGTGTCTCTCTCGATTTTCATTCGTCCGCCACGACCATACCCCTGCTGGCGCCGCCACAGCTCGTGATTGACGAAGCTTTGCGAGACCTCGACGCCGGCGGGCAGACCGGAGAGAAATGCTACCAGCGCTTCGCCGTGGGATTCGCCCGAGGTGAAGAATCTCAGCATGTACCCGGATTGTATCTGATGAAGCACGTGATCCGAGTAGAGGTGGGCAAACCCGCAACTCCGCTTCTCATCCAAGGTAGGTCGGGGAGTATCCGGCGGAGGGAGATTCATGCTGATAAAATGGGCGAAACTCCAACCTTGGTTTGGCTTCGCCGTTCCCGCGGTCGTATGACTCCAGGTTTTTCATCTGAGGTGGATTGTGCCTTCAAGAGCTGTACCTAAGCGGCCAGCGGCAGAAGGTGCAAGGTCGAGCGCGTCAGAACTCTCCGGACACCTGTTAAAGGCAGAGGAGGAAGAGCGGCGGCGAATCAGCCGCGAGTTGCATGACGAAACCGGACAGGCATTGATGGTATTGCGCTTTCACCTGGAAATGCTGGCCAGCGAGTGCAGCAACCGGGATCAAAGAGCCAAGGTTCAGGAGTCTCTCGAAGTGCTGGATCGCACGATCGAGGGATTACGGCGCATCATTGCCAGGCTCTCGCCACGGGTCTTGGAAGAACTGGGGCTGCTGGCCGCAATCCGGCGGCAGGCACAACAACTCAGCAGCCAAACCAAGATGAAAGCGCGTCTCGAATTGCCGGACAAACTCGCGCCTATGGACCACAACATTGAAGTCGCGCTGTACAGGTCGGTACAGGAAGCGCTGCACAACATCGCGAAGCATTCACAAGCCCGAAATTTCGCAGTCAGGCTTCACGCCAACGGTCAAAAGGTTTCGCTTGAAGTAGAGGACGATGGAATTGGGTTGCTCACAAGTAGTCCTCATGAGCGAGGGTTCGGCCTGACTGGGATGCGAGAGCGGGCGGTGGCATTAGGGGGAACGATGGCCATCCATTCGCGGCAGGGAAAAGGAACCCTAATCCGCATTGCGCTTCCCGTCATGGTTGAAGCGAAACGGGAGGGCGGCGGAAGCGCGCGACCGGCTCGTCGTCATTCCACTGCACGCGCCAGTTGAGTTTGAGCCATGCCCATTCGATGTCTCATTGTTGATGATCACACTCTGTTTCGCGAGGGGCTCAGGCGAGTCCTGGAGAGCGAGTCCGATATTCAGGTAGTGGGAGAGGCGCGCGACGCCTCAGAAGCGATCGAGCAGGCGCATGCCCTGAAGCCGGATGTCGTGCTGATGGACATTGGCATGCCGGGGCTCTCGAGCTTTGAAGCGTCACGAAGAATCACTAAAGAACTGCCGGGCAGGCGCGTGATCTTCCTGACAATGTATGAAGACGAGGAATATCTGCTGCAGTGCCTGGATGCAGGCGCCTCTGGCTACATTCTGAAAGATGCCCCTGCGCCACGACTGGTGAGCGCGGTGCGCGATGTGAACGCCGGAAGAAAGTATTTGAGCCCGCAAGTGCTGGGCAAACTGGTGGATGATTTTCGTTCGCGATCGACCACCGGAATGGCACGCGGCTCAACCCTTACTCCGCGCGAGCGCGAAGTGATCAAGATGCTGGCAGAAGGAAATTCAGTTCGGCAGATTGCAAGCATTCTGGGCCTGAGCGTGAAGACCGTAGAAGCGCACAAGTTCAATCTGATGCGCAAGCTGAACATTCACAACAAAGCGCAACTGGTCACGTACGCAATCCAGAAAAAAATAGTGAAGATGCCAGCAGGAGCGTAGGTATCGGGTGATCTGTTGATCGGGTCATCGGGTGATCCTTCCTGATGCTCTGAATCCTAACCGCAGATTTTGCCTATCGCGGATCGAGAAAAGCTCTTAACCGCAAAGGTCGCGAAGGGAGCGCAAAAGTCGCAAAGACAACCTGAGTCGAGTTCTCTGAAAGACGTTTTCAATACCTAAAAGTTTTTTTCAAATTCGATGAATCAATGACCCGATCACCATGTCATGGAACAAATGTTCCTCTTTAATAACTCATTCAAAATGCAAGAAATGTGTTGACAATGAAGGTCACACATCGCAATATCAGAAATCAGTGACGCTGCTGATAGCAATGTCAGCAGAGATCGAGCGGTAAATGTTCCTATGTAACGAGGGAAAATCGTTCAGGAGGGAATGAATGCCAGCAAAGAAAAAGGCTGCCAAAAAGAAGAAACACTAAGTACGTGAGAAAACTCACGAAAGGGTTTGTAAGCCTCTCGACGAAATTTCGAGAGGTTTTTTGTTTTTGGGCCAACTCGCAGTTGTGAGATGACCAAGATCGTGCTAGAAACGCACTAGCGGCGCGTCTCCTGAAGGATTGATGCTGCGGCAGGCGGTTCTTATGAGCATGGCCAATGCAAAGACCAAAGCGAATCGAACAAACGACATTGTTGTTCCGGACAAGCTTTATTTCCGCATCGGAGAAGTCTCACGACTATGCCGACTTCCGGCTTACGTGCTGCGTTTTTGGGAGACAGAGTTCCCGCAGCTGAAACCGATCAAGAGCAGCACCGGACAGCGAATGTATCGGCGAAAGGATGTGGATGCCGTCCTTCGCATCAAGAAGCTTCTGTATGAGGAAGGTTTCACGATAGCCGGTGCACGCCAGCAACTACGCTCGGAAGCCAAGCCTGATCGCAAACAGGCGCCTCTGCCGTTTCCTACCCATTCAGCGGCTGATTTGAAGCAGATTCGTCACGGATTACAGGAAATTTTAGGGATGCTCGGCACGCGGCATTGAGTCGTATTCTTACGAACCGACCTTTTGCTTACAGGCCTTAAAGGGCGGACCGCTCTGATCTTTCCTGTGACGTGGCTCTAAAGAGCCGCTCTTCCACTACAACAGCTCTGCACTTGTATCCGTTGGCTTGCTTGCGGGGAATCTCTAACCTCTTGTTTCGAGAGTACTGATTACGCGGGCGATTTCATTTTCTTGAAAGAGCCGAATTCCCGCGATTCCGGTTGCGCCGGCTTCAATGCATTTCCTCGTATTCTGCACGGTGACGCCGCCGAGGGCGAAGACCGGAATCTTCTGACTGCACGCGTCGCGCAGCTCTTGTATTCCTGCCGTGGTTCCGGACACTCCAGATTTCTCAAACACCGGGCCGAAGACGACAAAGTTAGCTCCTGCATTTCTGGCGGCAATCACTTCCCTCGCGGCGTGGCATGAGACCGCGACTATCGGTCGCGTAGAGGAATCTGCTGCGCGCCAGATGCTCCTCACGTCCGACGGTGAGACGTCGCGAGCCCGGAGATGAACGCCGTCGGCCTGAACAGCCATTGCGATATCAGTTCGTGAGTTGATCAGCAGGCGAGTCTTGCTTTGCGCTTCGCGAACCAAGCGGATTGCCTCTCGGGCGAGCGACTCCAGTTCCTTCACCGACAGGTCTTTTTCCCGCAGCTGCACGTAGTCGACTCCGGCGTGCGCGGCTTCGGAGATTTTTTCGAGGAGATGGTGCCGACGTTGGGCCTCATTTCCCGGGAACTGCTTGCGATCCGTGATGTAGTAGAGGAGCAAGAGAACAGTGATTAGTCACTAGTGACTAGTGGTTGGTCGACATTAGGCCAACTTGATCGATCGAATCGCGATGACTCGAACTTCTTGTCAATTCTCTGTTTTGTCGCTTCATGAAACACTGCCTTGCTCTGTGATTAACGGCTTCAAAACCCAACCACAGAGGGCACTGAGTTCCACAGAGGGACTGCCACGGAGGAACCAGTCCGCCGCTCGTATTTACGAAAACGTCATTCACAGCCTTACGGGTTGGTCTTCGCAATTTCGGGCACGACCTCGCCCACACGCTTCGGGCGGTCCGGACCGAGATGATACTTCGTCAAGCCTTCTCGCAGGACCTCGAATCCTTCCTCCGGATTGTCGACCATTTTGAACAGTTCCAGGTCTTTTGGCGAAATTGCGGCCGCCTCGACCATGGTTTGAAAATTGAGCAGGCGCTCCCAGTATTCGCGCCCGTAGATCACGACCAAAATCTTCTTTGCCAGTTTCTGAGTCTGGGCCAGGGTCAGGATCTCAAACAATTCATCGAGAGTGCCAAAACCTCCAGGGAAAATCACTAGCGCCTTGGCGAGATAGGCGAACCAGAACTTGCGCATGAAGAAGTAGTGAAATTCAAAATTGAGAGACGGCGTGATGTATGGATTCGGGTACTGCTCAAATGGCAGGCGGATGTTCAGCCCAACCGTCTTGGCGCCAGCCTCACGCGCTCCGCGGTTCGCCGCCTCCATGATTCCAGGGCCGCCGCCGGTGGTGACGACGAACCGTCGCCTGCGGGCTGGGATTTGAGAAGCCCACTGGCTCAAGAGGAAAGCCATTCGCCGCGCATCTTCGTAGTAGCGCGCCATGTCGATCCCTGCCTGCGCGAGCTTTCGCTGGCCGTCTTCATTCGAAGACCCTACATTCTGCAGTGTCTTCTGTGCTTCTTCGAGACTATGGAACCGGGCGGAGCCGAAGAACACGACGGTATCCTGGATCTGTTCGCGGCGAAAACGCGCGAGGGGTTCGATGTACTCCGACAAGATACGTAGGACTCTGCCGTCGGGGCTGTTGATGAATTCTGGATTTTCGTATGAGAGCGGTGCGATTTTGTCAGGAGGCTTGGTCATTGCTTTCTTGGAACCCGGAGAAATTCTGATTGCAAATCAGTGGTCAGGGCCGACTTAGGAGTGGCGAACAAAAAAGTTGTTCACGAGCCACCGGTCTCTAATCACTTGCTACTGTTTCGTGGTAGTGAATCGCTTCCCAAAATCCCAGCCATAGATCCAGGATTCCCAGCCCGCTCGCCACTCCACGAACGAACCCATTTGAAACAAAACTGCGTAATTCCGGCGAGGTCAACAACAACGGATTATCTGTCCACTTTGGAGTCCACGGCAGGATGACAAGCAACACGCCGAGGGTGGCACAAAGGGTCACAAAAAGGAGCGCCCGGACTCGCCAAAGCCAGATGCGCCAGCCGGACAACTGTCCACTCCCCACATCTCCTTTCGGCCGGGACGGTCCCCCTTCTAATAGAGGTGAATTGTTGTGCGAGGTGACCGGCGGTGCGATTCTCGGCTCGGTACTCACTCCGAGCTCCACACATGGAATAGTGCAAGCGCCCTGCAATGCAGAACCATCCGGTTATTTTACGACCGGAGGGCCTTGATGCGCTCGGCGACATCGCGGTAATCAATGTTGCTGCTGTAGACTTCGAGAAAATTACTCAGCGCCGCAGGATTGTTGCCCGCGCTTTCGAGCGAAGAAGCGAGCTCGTAATGGAGGGCGGTCCGGGCTTCCTGGTCCAAGCCAGGGATTTTGAGCGCCTTTTCATACCAACGGGCAGCGACCGCAGGCTCACCTTTATCGAGAAAACACTGTGCCAGCCATGTGTAGGTCTGGATCACGTGCGGGAACGTGTGTCCGCGATCTATGTACTGGCAGACCTTCTGGAGTTCGCCGATGGCTTCGTCGAGCAGGCCCATTTCTCGAAAAGCGACACCCAAGTTGTAGTGAGTTTCAGGATCGCCGTCGGACGTTGCGGCGTCGTGTTCGAGCTCCTGCTTCAGTTCGCCGAACATGCTGGACAAATCCACGCTCAGTGCATCGGCAGGCTTTGCCGCAGGCGGCGGAGGCGCCGGCATGGCGACTGGTGGCGCACCTACTCCAGTTGAGAAGCTTGATGCGGCAGCAGCCCGCGCTACTGGTGTCTCGGTCTTTGCTGCAACGGCAGGTGGTGGCTGCGGTATTGTCTGTCGCTGAGGTGCTGGAAAAGGCGGAACTGGTGCAGCTTGAACTTGTGCTGGCGGCACCACCTCGGGTTCCGACTGCTCGGCAAGGAAGTCGTTCCCGAGCGAGGCTTCAAGATCGGCGACAAATGCGTCGAGCGTACCGGCCGCGAACTTTTTGCTGGCGTGCGTCACGGCCGCGGGCTCTTCGAGTTGGGGCGGAACATGCGCCGGAGGCTTGGGTTGCGCTTCAGGAACTGGAGCCGGGGCCGGGGCTTCGGCAATTACTGGTTTCAGATCTGTGGGCTGACCGGGCCAGGGCTGGTGTTGCGGGGCAGGAGCAGCTTCGGCGGCCTCTTCAGCCAGGGCTTCTGCGGTATTGATTTCCGAAGAATCGTCGATTGAGACTTCCTGTTCGGCCGGGCTAACACCACTGAGTTGTTTCGCAGATTCAATTCCTAGTCGCAAAACTTCGAGTTCGGGAGCGCCAGGGGCAAGAGCTTGCAGTTTCTCGAGCAACTGCTCAGCATGCGAGGTCATGCCCTGTCCGAGATAGAACCTGACTTCCTCAATTGATTCATCGAGGTTGGCAGGGCGAGCAGGCGGCGCGACGGCGTAAACGGGAGCCAGCTCCGGCTCTGCTGATGCCTGAGCGCCGGCCGATACCGGGGCCGCTTCAACGGGTTCGGGTTGCGCGGGCGCCTCGACTGAAAAGTCCTGTTCCCAGTCATTGGAGGCCTCGGCAGCAGCTTCCGACGCAGGCGAGATCGAGAATTCCCCGGCCGCCGGAGGAGGGGCGAGCGGTGTCGCATCGAAAAACAATCCTGAAGGCCCAGGCGCAGCGTCCGCGGGGGCCGGTTGGTCGGCGAACTGTGACGGTTCCGGTGTTGCGCTGGCTGCAACCGAAGGTGCGATCTCAAACTCCTGGATGCCCGGAGTTGCAGAAATTTGTGGCCCGGAGCTTACAACCGGCGTGGCCGCTGGCGCGGGATTTCGCTGCTCGTATTTTGCGGCAAGGTCACTGTAGCGGCGCGCCTCATCGGCATGGCCCGCGTCGTGATAGATGCTTTCCAAAGTACGGCAGCAGACTGCGGCCTCGGCGAAACGTCCGGCCCGAGTATGCAAAGCCGCCAGTTTCTGATTCAGCCGCAGATCACGTGGAGCTTTGGGTAAGGCGGCGATCAATGGGTCGAGCGCCCTCGCAGGCATGTTATACGAGATAAACAGTTCCGCGTCGGTCAGCGCCGCTTTCACCGCCAGAGCAACCTCATCATCGTGGAGCTGTTCGATGAAAGGAGCATTAGCCTCCAGCTCATCGACAAGAACCGCGCCTTCTTCGGCTGTGATGAGGTGAGGAGCGGTTTCGCCGGAGCCGAGCTTGTCTGTAACCTGCTGGTAGTTGTTCGCATGCATCTGGTTTGCAGGCTCCAGTTGCATGAGCTTCTTGTAGTATTCGCGTGCCTTTTCGAGCTCTCCGGATTGGACGTATCCGTGAGCGAGCAGTTCATAGATATCCGTAAACTGGGTTGTCTCTCCGCCTTTTTGGAAGATGGCGAGAACCAGTTCCAGAAGCTGCGGATCCTCTTTTACATAGCCGAGCAAGCCGCGTACGGATTCGAAAAGCTTCGCCGAGTCGGTCCGCAACAGGCGGTCGGCATACTCCGTGTATACCTGCAAAGCATCACGGAAGCGTTGATTGTCAGTGAGCGCACTCGCGTACTCGAAGACAGCTGCAACGTCATCGTGCACGTTTGCAAGCTTATTGACCAGCGCCGAGGCATCTTCAAAACGTTTTGTTTGCAAGTAGGCCTGAAATAGCGCCCGCAAGCCTTCCGCATTATTGTCGAGATCAGCAACCTTGCTGAGGCTCTCGATGGCTGCGGGAAAATCTCCGGCTTCCACCGACGCGCGACCGCGAAGAACTAAGGCGTAGCTGTTCTCGGGATCCAGCTTGAGCATGCGTTGGAGAATTTCATTGGCCGCTGCAAGCTGCCCCTTGGAGCGCATGGTTTCTGCGGCAGTGCTCAGTAGCTGCCATGCGTCGTCTTTCTTGCCCATCTTGATATAGGCTTCGGCCAAGCGCATGCGCATCGGGACGTTTTCCGGATCCATCTCCAGAGTTTTCTGGAAAATTCTGATTGCCTGGTCGGCTTTGCCGGACTTCAGGAAGTCCTCAGCGACCTGCAGATATTGCGCGCGGGCATCGTTAAAAAGGCCTTGCTGCGTATAGAGCTCTGCAAGACGCAGAACCGACTCGGTGGTGGACTTTAGCTTGCCCAGCTTCTTGTACATCGCAATGGCTTTTACGGTGAAACCTTGCGCGGCATATGCGTCGCCAACGTTCTTGAAGCAATCGGCTGCTTTGTCGTTTTCACCGAGACGCGCGTGGAGGTCGCCAACCGTATTCATCACGGTCAGGTCCTTGGGATCGGCCTTGAGAACTTTCTCGTATTCAGCGATGGCGTTCTGGAGCTTCCCCTGCTGGACGAACTTCTCCGCCGAGCTCAAAACCTTTTGCTTGTTGAAACCGAAACCAAACGCCATAAGTTACCGACTCCAGTTCCGTGCGTCTCCCGCCAACCGGAACAGATGAGCAATGCGCAACTGCTCGCCGGGGCAAGCCTGGGACGGCCATTCGGACACGGTCATTGTACGGCTGGACAGTCTATTCCGTATGGTTACTAAGGATTACCTAAAGTAGTTGTACAAGTGGGTGGATTGACCCAAAGGTGCTAGGTCTCAATGCCTATATAGCAGATGCGGCCAATGAGAAGCTCTGAAAGCGTCTCTCCCGCCTGCAAGGGAACAACCTCAACCGGATAGGCCTGGTTGTGTGGCCTTAGGATAACGTTTTGATCGGCTAACTCTACATAACGAACAAGGCACGAATTTTTCGTTCGCACTGCATACATGTTGAGCTCGCCTTTGCGATATGGCTGTAATGAATTGTAATGACGGTCTACGAGGACTGTAGCGCCTGGTAGCAGGCGCGGGTACATGCTCATGCCATCGCTGGCATCGATTTTGATGGCTACAAAGCGTTCCCATCGGGAGCGATTGCCGCGCATATCCGGCCGTAACTTGCGAAGAAAACTGCGTTTGAATTTTGAAATTTCCCTCACCTTCATGCTCATGATGAGGGGCTGACGGGCTGCGGTGGAGGCGTCTACCACAAATATGTTGTCAAATTCGTCTTCGCTCGGAGGTCGAATCGTAGCGCGCTTATTGACCTCGGCAGGGTCGAGCAGGTCAAGAATCGAAAGGCGCTGCACGCTAAGCACCCTGTCCATGCCTTCGAGGCTGAGGCTCCGCTTGCGGTTCAGAAAGTTCGAAATGTGGGCTTGCCGGAACCCAGTCTGCGAAGCCAACTGAAGCCCGGTCAACTCGCCTTCATCGATTCGTTCCCATAGTGCCTTGCGCAGGTTTTCCTGAAGACTTTTGAACTTCACGGGCGGGAGTATAGCACCTTGGTATAGCGCGCTGCTATTACTTTGTTCCCATAAACAACCAGTAAGTAAACAAGTGATTGTAAGTTTTCCACTTTGATCCACAACGAAAGTGCACAAAGTTACCTTTTGAGTCTCGCGGGCACGTCGCAAATGATTGCAGTGTAAAGGAATCAAAGTTTTGCAGCTTGACCTTGACCTGCAAAAACTTACAGCTATACGATCTTGCCTACGTATAACTTAATTGTTTCGAGGGGAGAAACGAAGGATGGCATGTCTGAGCTATCGCAGGGGTTGGAAGAAGTCGGATTTGCGGAGTTTCGCCGTAAGGTCCGTTCCGCAGAAGTGCTTTCGGCTGCAATGCTCCGCTTGCTTGCGCAGATACAATTCAACGGCAAACTGAGCGTCATCGTTCAGAACGGGCAGGTGCTCAAATCTGGATACGAGGAGGGATATTTCCGGCACCCATCCTCAGCCTGAGCGCAGGGACAGCAAGCACTTAGCTAAATAACTCAGACAGGTCGTCGTAAGAGAAACGAGGCCCTGTAACCGGTAAATCACGGTGCAGGGCTTTTTTATTGATTTCACGTTGGGAGGTGATATGGAAACGTTCGATGGAAATGCAATTCAGATGGAACTGAAATATTGCGAACGTTGCGGAGGTTTATGGCTGCGGGTAATGGGGTCCGACCTGGCATATTGCCGGCCATGCGCGGTTGCGCTGGCAGGAATTGCCAGGGATCCACGGTTTCTTGCTCGTATCCAGGTGAATCGTAAGACGACGTATGGGCCAGAGCCGAATGAGGCCTTTTGGAGTGAGGGAGGTAATGCATGAGCGAGACTTCTGCGGCGGAGGTTTCCGGAGTTGACTTCATGAGCCCGGCGGAAGCTGTGTCGCCGATACGGGAGAAGGCGGATACCGAGGGCTACGGCCGCAACTTGCGGGATTACGCCAATTGCGGGCGGGATCCAGACTTGTGGCTATATCGGGAGCGAACAACCGGACTGCTGAAGCGCTATCTCCGAATGTCAATAGAAGTCGGACGCCTGCCGTCGCTCTTAGGAAGGGAACTGTTTCGATCGAAGGTTACTGCCTATCGCATGACATCTTTCGAAGACGCGGTCATCTTCGTTCACGATGTCGAGCGCGTGCTCGATGAGCTTGATAGGTTCGGGAAAGAGCTGGTAGCGGTGATGATCTTTGAGGATTACTCCCAGGACGAGGCGGCACAACTATTACGATGTGGTCGCAGGACGGTTTGCCGGGTCCTTCCTGAAATCCTTGACCAAATCACGGAACGTTTCCTGGAAGGAGGGCTGCTGAACCGGCTTGTTCGCGTGCCTGTGGAAAATTCTTGTCAAGAGGGTCAAGAGATGGAAATTTGCGCAAGCACTTGCAAACAAGACGAATAAAAATTTGCAAAGTGTGGCACAATTTCCTTTTCAATATGCTATTCTGAAAATAGAGAGTAGGAAATTGAGAGCGCGTCGATTTGACGCGCTCTTTTCTTTTTAATCTAACAGTCCATGCGACCCCGTCTCGCGGAAACCGGCCCTCCCCCGGAGTTGGCGGCGCTACGCCAGAAGATATCGGACTTAGTGGCGCAAAATGCGCTGCCGATGGTGCAACAAGCTATCGACGCAGTGCGCGAAGAAGGCCAGTATCAGGCAATGAAGTATCTGTTTGAGATGATTGGGCTCTATCCGGCGACGGCGCAGGATGAATCGCATGAGGAGAATTCACTGGCGAGAATTTTGCTCGATCAACTTGGCGTAGCGCGCGAGGACGTGTCCGCGCGACGAACGAAGTGATTTGATCCCTTACAATAAAGTGAGATTCATTGAGCCTCAAGCGCAGTGGTGGCGGGGCTGGCGGAGAGATTGCAACGCATAACAGTGATCTTGACGTCAAATATGCGAGCTGTGAATCTTAGCCTTGAGTGAGGGAGAGCGTGCAACTTGGCGATTGACATCACGTGGATTACGGATCGAATCGCAGTGGGCGGCGGAATTTGGAATGCCGAGAACATGGCGGAGCTGGCAAGAGTGGGCGTAACCCACGTCATTGACATGCAGATTGAGTTTGACGACACTCCTCTGGCGGAAGGGCACAGAATTCAAGTGCTGTGGAATGCTACCGACGACGATTTCCAGTCAAAGCCGCCGGAACTGTTCGAGCGCGGAGTGGAGTTCGCGATCGAGGCGCTGGAGCAGGAAGATAGCAAGTTATTCGTCCATTGCGCTGCGGGAGTGCATAGGGCTCCAATGATGACGCTTGCGATTTTGTGCTCCACGGGATGGGAGTTGGGAGCCGCGATGGAGACAATCGGGTCGCGGCGCCCAGTTGTGGATTTTGCCGACGTGTACGTCAACAGCGTAGAGAATTTTTTGGAGCAGCAAGTCAGAAGCGGAGATTAGAAGGGCCGTCCTGAAATAATCCGGAGGAATTATGTCGCACGCAAGCCGCCGCAAATGGCGGCTTTTTTGTTTGCGCCTGATGCTGTTCGCGCTCAGTGTCCCGGGAGTAGCGCAGTCTCCGGCGCTAACAACGATCCAAGAGGTGCGCTGGAGCGACTCGGGTTGGGGACCGTATAACGACGAGAACCTTGTCGGACGTTTCACCACTCAGGTGTTTACCGTGCCGCGATTGACCAAGGTGCAGAACTATTTTCTGCGGCAATTTGACGCTTCGAATCCGCCAAAGTACTCGCGTCATTCGGCGGCGCTGCATATTGATTTGCCCTATTAGCAGTACTGTCTTCGCCGTCAACGGCGAGTGCGCACGTTAACGCCTACACCTACACGAACTATCTGCTACTTATGACTCAGCGATCTTCTGGAACCTGTGAACCAGCACATGAAACGACGAAGCATCCGCTAGTCGTGCGCGTCACGGACAACGACTTCCAATGCGAGGTTTTGCAGAAACTGGCGAGCTTAGAAGCCAAGATGGAGATGCTTGCTGGGGGTGCGCAGCCCGGGCGCATCAGCCTTATCGAGAATCGGCTCGGAATATTGGAGCGCAATGATGTGCGCCGTGGAGTTTATGACCGTTTGGTGAATGCCGCTCTGACCACCGCGATCAGCGTGATAATTACGCTCCACGACCGGTGGTGGAGGTAACTGGATGATTACAGATCAAGACCTTCGTGCTCTGATTTGCACAACTCCGTAATGAAGAGCTCGGTTCCAATTCCGATGTGAACAACAACAAAGAGACTGCAGGATTTTGGGAAGGGATCGGCTGATGGGAGTCAGAGTCGGGTTTCTCACGTTGCTTCTGCTAGTCTCGACAGGTTGCGCGATGCGCGGCCAATCGTCTTTCAAAAATCCGGGAGTTCGTACCGTCCTTCGCCCGAGCTGCCTGACCGCGCCGATCATCCTTCAGGGATGTGATTTTTCGAAGGAGCCGCCACAGTGCCGTTCGGTCAAACTCAGCTACATCTCAAGCTGCGCCGAAATTCAGGTGAAGAAAGCGGGCGCGTTCCCCAGCAAGTGAACTACCCAGAAGCAATCGAGTGCAGGTGGTTCAACACACGATCAACTTCCTCCTCTGTGTTGTAGTGCACGAACCCGATTCGTAAAAAGCCGCCGCTCTGCTCGACTCCCAATCGCTCGGTCAAGTTGATGGCATAGTAGTTGCCGTCCCAGGTGAAGATTCCCTGCTCGCCCAGTTTGGCAGCCAGTTCGAGCGGTGTTTGGCCCTCGATGCGAACCGCGAACGTCGGGCATCGTGACTCGACCAGCGCAGGATCGGAAATACCATACAACCTGAGCTTTGGAATTTCTTTCAGCCCCGCCAACATCCGCTGCGCTAATCCGCGTTCATGGACCTGGATAGCGCGATACGCCGCCTGGATCGCGAATCTGCGATCGGGGACTTCCCCGGCGGGTTTTCCCAGTTCGCTCAAATACTCGACACATGCAGTAATCCCGGCGATGCATTCATGATTTAGCGTGCCCCGCTCCCAGCGTTGGGGAATGGCATTGGTGTTCGCGCGTACCTTGTAGGGCTGCAGTCTGGTTAGATGTTCCCGTTTGCCATACAGCACACCCATGTGCGGGCCAAAGAATTTGTATGTAGAACATGCCAGAAAGTCGCAGTCGAGTTCGCGAACGTCAATAGGCCCATGCGGTGCGTAATGGACGGCATCGATATAAGCCAGCGCGCCAGCCTGATGAGCCAATCGCACGATTGTCTTCACGTCATTGATCGTTCCCACCGCATTGGACGCGTAGCCAGCGGCCACAACTTTTGTCCGCGAGCTTATCTTTCGCGCGAAGTCATCCATGTCGAGCGTGCAGTCTTCTTCCCGGATGTCGACAAATTGGATTTTTACTCCACGCTCCTCGAGAGCACGCCAGGGAGAGATGTTCGCATCGTGATCCAGATGAGTAAGCAAGATCTCGTCTCCTGCGCGAAGCTCACGCCCAATGGCGCGGCTGATTGCAAATGTCAGGGAGGTCATGTTTGCTCCGAACACAACCTCGTATGCATTACAGCTGAGGAAGTCAGCCATGGCAGAGCGCGCTCCGGCGATTACCTGATCGGTTTCGCGGCTCGTCGTATAGGCGCCGCACGTGTTCGCGTTACTGTGGCTGAGATATCCAGAGATCGCGTCAATGACACGATGTGGAACTTGAGTTCCTCCGGGACCATCGAGATATGCAGCCGGGTGGCCATTTACCTGACGAGATAGGGAGGGAAATTGCGAGCGTACCCACTCCATATTTGGTGGTTTTGAAGCTGGAAATGGCGCCGTTTCGATGATGGAGGTCATTCGTTATTCTCGGAAAGGTCTAAGAAATCTGCCCTGAATGGCACTTACGTGTAATTCCGCTGCCCCATACACCGGATTACCTTAGTTTTGTACAGCGGCTGCTGTAATGCCCGATTGTTGTCGATTAGCTCTAACATGCGAGTTGACAGGCTGGCAAGCAAGGGAGAAAATTCCTCGATTCAATAAGGAATCCATTCCTCGGGGCTGATCATCCTTAGAGAGTGAGCAAACGATGGCGACCGCACAAGCGCCGCTGCCTGTGAAGCAGGAGAATAACATGTTGCAAACGTCTCCAGCGATCGGTCATTCAGACCGACAAGCGATGAATCTCACGTTAATCGTAATGCTCATAGTGCTGGCAGCATATCCCTTTGTTGTGCAGTTTTTGCCGGAACCGGTACGCCAATACCTAGGGTCACTTCTTCGATAAACCTTGGCAAGACACGTTTGGAGTTGGCAACGTTTTTGGTATGGCTTTGCTGGCGCAGCCGGCACTGAGATGTTACGCATCTACCGGACAGTCGATTTATCCCTTCTGCACAGCCCAAACTATATAAGGGTTATTGCAATAGGCTTGTTCGTCATGGGTGGAATTTTTGCGGAAGCATGGGGCGATAACTGGGCTGTGAAGTGCATCTATCTTGGCGCGAGCGTCCAGATCTGGCTTGCGGCTTTTGCCCACATTAAGATTGCCTGATCGTGACAGCCGGTTATGGCCGTTATTGTAGCCAGCCTATCCCATCGTGTTCGTCCGCTCGGGGCGTATTTTAAACATTACTCGCACTTCACCGGCCTGCCGATAGGGATATTTGTCTGCACCCAAATACTTCTTTGCCATCTTGTCTATGTGCGCGTCGGCGCCGTCCTCGATAATTTCCGCTACACGGCCGCGAATTTCCAAATAACGATATGGGTTGTCCGGATCGATGATGGCAAGCGCAACCCGTGGATCGCGTCGCATGTTCTTGTCTTTCTGCCGTCCGCGTGCGGTATTTATTACTACCAGGTCGCCTTCTAAATCTACCCATACCGGTGTGACTTGCACAGAGCCGTCAGTCATTAATGTTCCCAGGCTGGCGAAGGCGCGTTTACTGAAAAGATCGCGATATTTATCAGGTATGGATTGCGACATGTGTTCCTCCTTGCTAGAACGTCGTGCGGAGAATTATAGACGCTTGCGCTAACGGGCGAGCAGCTCTGAGAGGGACAGATTGTAAGTGCAGCAAGGCTACTTCGCCGAGCTGTGCACGGCCGCTTCGACAATACTGTCAATCGCATCGGTCACGCGCTTACTTTGGGCGCTCAGGTTGTTTGAGACGATCGAAAAGACGATTTGCTCGCCTTTTGCGGTGATGGCGTATCCTGCCAGACTTTTTACGCCGCCGAGTGAACCGGTTTTTCCGTAAATCTGTACCGTTGGCTCTAGTTCCTTGAATCTGTCAGCAAGGGAACCATCCATTCCGGCTGCAGGGAGCGACTCGCGGAATTCCTTCCCCCATGGTTGAGTTGCTGCAAACTGCAGCAGCTGAACCACTGCATGCGGCGTGACCAGGTTCTGGCGGGACAATCCGGAACCATCATGAAAGTCGTACTCATCCGGAGAAAGTCCTGCGTTGTTCAGGAAACCGCGGAGAACCTCCAAGCCAGCCTGCACCGTGCCTCCCGTACCTTTTTCTCTGCCGAGCAGCCGTAGCAGAATTTCGGCATGGAGGTTCTGGCTCACTTTGTTGATCACGCGAATGTCTTCCGAGAGTGGCGCCGATTGATATTCAGCCAAGACCAATGGGCCAGCGGGGGAGGTAAGCGAATGATCACTAGTTCCGCCTCCTGAGGCCAGTACCGTGGTGCTGAAAGTTGACAAGCTTGCCAGTTCCGTATGGCGAGTACGCAGCTTTCCGTACACCGCGATTCCCCTAACTTCCAACAAGTGGCGGAACAAAGTAGCGGCAAACTCCGCGGGATCTTCAATCGCGAGTCCCTCGTTCGCGCCCGTGTCGTCGGCAGGAATGGTCCCCCAAAGCGTCAATTGCGTTGACCCCGGCTCGCGATTGATATAAATTCTGCGCCCGCTTCCCGCGGGCGTGGTCATGAGGCGGTTGTCGATGCTGTAGTAATCGGCAAATGGCGTGATGCTTACAAAGGCCTTGTCCCCGGGATGCGCGCCAGGAAGAATGTTGACGAAGATTACGTTGTCATTGATCGTGAGCGCCGAGACCGGAGCGCCGTCAGCCCAGACCAGATCGTCCTGGCTCCAGCCTTCGCCATAGCGTTCAAAGGCGAAGTAGGTATCATCGGCTACTACATCACCGTCGACGTACTTAACGCCTTTTTGCGCGAGTTCGTCGGCGAGTTGTTCCAGAACACGAACCGGGTCCGAGTCGCGTTGCGTGCGTGTGTTATAGGGAAGCTCGCGCCCAGAAAGCGTGGGATCGCCGCGACCAACAAGCGAGACATCACCAGTAAGCCGGCCGTACTTATCGAGCGAGCCATTGGTTTCAACAGTTGTACGGAACTTGTAATTCGGGCCAATCAAGGCCAGCGCGGCGGCGGTGGTAAACAGCTTTGTGTTCGAAGCCGGGGTGAACAACTTATTTGCGTTCAGCGAGTAAAGGACTTTGCCGCTGGTTGCCGATGCAACCTCGATTCCCCAGAAGCCGCGAGCAAGATCAGGCTGCTCGAGGATGGTTTCGATTTGCTTCTTCAGCGAGGGCTGATTGTGGGAAGCAGCAGCTGATGGCTGCGCAACCAAAAGGCACGCCAGCACTGCACAAAACACATATCGAAGGGGCCCGTAACTTGTCATCTACAAGGCTGATTTTAGCACTTGGGCCTGGGGTGTCCCTGGGCAGGCCTTTGGTTTCTTCTTTCGCTGTCGTTCACGGCTTCGACCTCTGGAACGCGAACGACGCAAGGAATTTCCGTGACGACAGTAAAATTAGCTGTTCATGCGCCCAGTCTTTACATGGAACCTCGGTAGCCGCTCGCTCGAACTGGGCAAGCGAACCATGGTCATGGGCGTAGTGAACGTCACGCCGGATTCGTTCTCAGATGGCGGCCAACACCTTGCGCCCGAAGCGGCCGTCGCGCATGCATTGAGGTTAATGGATGAAGGAGCGGATATTGTTGATATTGGCGGCGAGTCCACGCGGCCAGGTGCGAAGGTCGGCGCAGCCGACCCTGCCGTTTCCGCCGAAGAAGAGAAACGGCGTGTGCTGCCGGTCATTAGCGAAATAAAGAAGCTGCGTCCGCAATCAGTGATTTCGATCGACACCTACAAAGCTGAAGTTGCGCAGGCTGCGATTGCAGCCGGAGCAGAAATCGTTAATGACGTCTCCGGTTTGCAGTGGGACCCGGCAATGGCAAAAACATTGTCTTTGCTGAATTGCGGTGTTGTCCTGACGCACACTCGTGGCCGTCCTGATGAATGGAAGTCGCTGCCAAAGCTTCCGGATCTTGTGATGACCGTAAAGAAAGAACTCCGCGAGCGCACGCAAGCAGCGGTCATTTCGGGTCTCAAGCGCGATCACATAGTGCTCGATCCTGGATTCGGTTTCGGCAAGCGGTTTGAGGAGAACTATCCACTGCTGCGGCGCTTTACCGAATTTCACGAACTGCACTTCCCATTGCTGGCGGGAGTGTCGAAAAAGTCCTTTATTGGACGAGCGCTCGCGAGAGATGGAAATGACGCAGCTGTCAGCGAGCGGGGGTTCGGTTCGCTCGGGGCGGAAGTCGCACTTGCGCTCAAAGGAGCCCACATCATCAGGAGTCACAACGTACAGGCAGCCATCGAGGCATTGAAGCTGGCAGACCTAGCGCTTTGACTTGCCCAGCCTGGACAGCAACTTCGGGTAGAATTCCATCATTCCTGATTGCTCCACCCTGATGGAGGTTAAATGTATCTGCAACGTTTTTCCTGGCCAGCTCTCGTTATCATCCTTCTTTTTTCTATGCCGAATTTACGAGCCTCCGAACCCCAAAACCTCGAAACTCGCCGCGCGCAATTCAAACAACTTCTGGCTGACGAGTGGGAATACGAACTCCGCGAGAGCCCAGAAGAGGCTACCGCGATAGGCGACTACCGTTACAACGACCGTTGGAGCGATGCATCGCTGACGCACGTTCAAGAACAGAAAAAAGACATACAGCAATGGCTTGCACGATTTGAAGCGCTTGACGTTGCCGGATTTCCTGAGCAGGAAAGGCTGAGCCACACGCTGATGGTCCGCAATTTGAAACAACAGATCGAGGGCATCGACCTGAAGACCTTCGAGATGCCAATCGATCAATTCAATGGCGTACATCTTCAGGCAGCGCAATTTGTTGTCTTAATTCCTTTCGATTCGACCAGGCATTACGAAGACTATCTGTCTCGGCTTCACAAACTCCCGGCGCTTTTCGATCAGATCATTGAGGTATTGCAGCAGGGCGAGAAGGACGGGCTGATGCCCCCGCGTTTCCTGCTGGAGAAAACAGTTGGGCAATGCAAATCGATTGGAGAGCCTGCCGGAGAGGCGAACGTTTTTGCCCATCCAGTTACTGAGTTTCCCGCCGCCGTGCCCGAAGCTGATCGCAAGCGCCTGCACGACGCTATTGTGTCCGCAGTGGACACCGAGGTCCGTCCGGCATACATGAAGCTTGCGAATTTTCTCGCAACCGAATATGCGCCGAAAGGACGCACGGAGCCAGGAATCTGGGCGTTGCCCGGCGGGGACGCGCTCTATCGCTTCGATATTCAACGAATGACAACCACGAACATGGATCCAGAAGCGATCCATCAGCTCGGACTGGAGCAGGTTGCGAAGATCGAAACCGAGCAGCTTGCAATTGCGAAAAAGTTGGGCTTCGCCGACCTGAAATCTTTCCGCGCGTCATTGAAGAACAATCCCAAGCTTTTTCCCAAGTCTCCGGAACAGATACTCGACGCCTATCGCCACTACATCGATCAGATGAGGCCCGAACTACCCAAACTTTTCGGACTCTTGCCAAAGACGCCTCTTGAGGTGCGTCCCATGCAGGAATTTCGCGCAAAGGAAGCTGCTGCCGCGGACTATTTCAAGGGCACGCCTGACGGCTCACGTCCTGGAATCGTCTATGTGAATACGAGTGACTATCAGCATCGTTCGCTTTTGAGCGCCGAGTCCACGTCGTATCACGAGGGCATTCCCGGACACCACATGCAGCTTGCAATCTCGCAAACCTTGCCGGAGCTGCCGCCATTTCGTCAGCAGGCCTTCTTCTCTGCGTATGAAGAAGGATGGGCGCTTTACTCGGAGCGGCTGGGGAAGGACATTGGGTTTTACCAAGATCCGTATTCGGACTACGGCAGGCTGTCGGATGACATGTTGCGCGCGATCCGGCTTGTGTTGGATACAGGTGTCCACTATAAGCACTGGACGCGTCAACAGATGGTCGATTTCTTCCACGAGCATTCTTCCGAGGACGAACCTGATATTCAGGCTGAGACCGATCGCTACATCGCCTGGCCTGGGCAGGCTTTAGGCTACAAGCTCGGCCAACTCGAGATTCTGAAGTTGCGTGAAAAAGCGAAAACAGAGCTTGGCGTCAAGTACGATATTCGAGCTTTCCATGACGAAATTCTGAACGGCGGAGCATTGCCTTTGGATGTGCTTGATCAGCGCGTGACCGCGTGGATCGATGCGCAGAAAACAGGCGCGACGACCGCGACTGGAAGTCACTAGTTTCGGAATTGAAATAGCGATTCTGCTGCGCGTTGGGTAAGTGTTCGTCCTGAGAAAAACGAAGCGAAAGCCGCACTCTCCCCGTTCTCAGAAGACGCGGCTGGAATCTAGCAAGATTGTTACCGGCCCATCGTTGACCAGTTCGACCTGCATCATGGCTTGAAAGCGTCCTGTCTCACAGATCACGCCGGCTTCGCGGATCTTCGACACAAAATATTCGTACATTTCGCGCGCGAGCTGCGGAGGGGCGGCGTCATCGAACGATGGTCGCTTGCCCTTTCGAACATCGCCGTAAAGAGTAAATTGCGAGACGGCGAGCACTGCCCCTTTAACTTCAGCCAGGGACAAATTCATCTTCCCGTTTTCATCCTCGAAGATCCGCAACCCAAGGATTTTCGCTGCAAGATAGTCTGCATCCGATTTGGCGTCAGTCTTTGAGATGCCCAGCAGGATTACCAGACCGCTGGCGATCTTCCCCACGATCTCGTTGTCCACGCTGACTTGAGCGCGGGTTACCCGTTGAACGACCGCTCGCATGCGGGTAAGTTTTGCAGCTTTGGAGACTTCGACGCAACAGTCGGGGAAGGAATAAAGCTGTGTTGTCGCTAACGGATCCATGCCGACAGTAGGCGGCACCCAAAGTTACCATCCTGATTCCCGTCCCTCGCGTTTAGTGCATAACTCCCACTTTGGGTATGTATTTCAGTACGATCAGACTCGGCTGCCCTGGCTGCATCATTCGATCCAGCCTCTTGCAGACCACCTCTTACGATCTTGGTTCGCGGGCTTCGATATGGAACGCTCTCAGGATCCTAGTGGCCTCTGTGCTATCGTTTTGAGCTTCACACTCGGAGGACCTGATGGAAACGCCGCTCCCACTGCGGGATTGGACTGATTTCTACGTGATCGTGGGCTCGTCGGCGGGCGCATTGACGGGCCTTCAATTTGTGGTGATCGCGCTCATCACGGACAGGCAGGCTGCTCGCAGCATGACGGAAATCCGGGCATTCGGCACGCCAACGGTCGTACATTTCTGCATGGCTTTGATTGTCTCCGCAATTGTGTGCGCGCCGTGGCGCTTTATTGTGAGTCCCGCGATCTGCTTGGGGTTTGCCGGAGTCGGCGGAGTCATTTACGCCTCCAGGGTGCTGGGCCATGCCAAAAGGCAAACTGGCTATACGCCAGACCTCGAGGACCGATGGTGGTATCTCATGTTTCCCCTGATTTCCTACGCTGCCCTGTCATGTGCGGCGATCGCCCTGGTATGGCATCCCAGGGTCATGCTGTTCGTTGTCGCCGCGGTTGCGCTATCACTGTTGCTTATCGGGATTCACAACGCGTGGGACACGGTCACTTATGTTGCTTTGAAGCCGTCTGCAGGCGGTGAGAACGCCTCGTTAAGTTCATAGACCCTTACCTCGCAGGAAGTCTCTCGCGACTTCTTTCACGTCTCTCTTCTTGCCGTCCACTTCGTAGTTGAGTTGACGCATTTCCTGGTCCGAAATCTTTCCGCCAAGCGAGTCCAAGGCGGTACTCAGTTCGGGGTGCTCCGCCAATGTTTGCTTACGAACCACAGGGACAGCTTCATACGGCGGGAAGTAATGCTTATCATCCTCAAGCACAAATAGGTCGAGCGCAGGGATCAGACCATCGGTCATATTTCCCGCAATCAAATCTACCTGGTGAGCTTTGAGGGCGCGGGTGAGAAGGCCGAGATCCATAATTCGAGGCGCTTCGGCAAAACGCAAACCGTAGGTCGCGACCAGTCCCTTGTAGCCGTCGACGCGCTCCATGAATTCGTACCCAAATCCCGCGCGCCACTGCGGAGTATATTGCGCAGCTTGAGAAAGCGTTCGCAGGTCAAGCCGGCGCGCGTCTTCTCCTCGGATCTGCATTGCGAACGTGTTATTGAAGCCAAGTGGCGGACTGAGGGTGAGATGAAAGCGTCGCTCGTACTCTGACTTCACCCGCTCATACACTGCGCGTCGATCGGAGCTGGGTTGCTCCTTAAGAATGGCAGTCAGAGCAGTTCCTGAGTACTCGGGATACATGTCGATGCGTCCGGCGAGAACGCTTTGGTGGGCGATGTATGTCCCCCCCAAGTAGAAGCGCCGTTCGACAGGAAGATGCGTCTTGTTCTCGATTTGCTGAGCAATGACTTCGCCAAGGATGATCTGCTCGGTGAAGTTCTTGCAACCGACGACGATGCGAGATTGGTGAGAGCAGGCGGATAGAAGTGAGATCGCAACAAATACGGCTAGAAGATTAAAACCCCCGCCCTGTCTCGCCATAAAACGGCGAGACAGAGACGGGGTACCCGGTTGTGTAGAACGATCGAACATGTGATCAGTTGGAGCGTTGTGGTGCGAACCGCTTCTCGAGCCAGCCGAGAATGGTGTCGGCGATCAGGGCCATCAGTGCGGCCGGAACCGCTCCGGCGAGGATCACAGAGTTGTTCACCATGGCCAACCCACGGAAGATCAGTTCGCCTAATCCGCCTGCGCCTATTGCCGCAGCTATAGTTGCCAGTCCGATCGAGATCACCAGCGCAACCCGAACACCGGCGAGAATTACGCTGGCTGCCAGCGGCAATTCAACTTTGAAGAGCAGCTGCGAATCGGTCAAGCCCATGCCGCGTGCGGTTTCAACTACAGCAGGATCTACGTTCCTGATTCCAGTGTAGGTGTTGCGGATAAGAGGCAAAAGCGAATACAACATTAGCGCCAGGATTGCCAGCCGTCCGGCACGGTCGCCTATCCACGGAGCGGGAAGCAGAAATCCGAAGAGTGCGAGGCTTGGGATCGTCTGGATGATGTTCGCGGTCGCGATCACTGGTTTGTGCAATGCAGGCCTGCGAGTGATCAGGATGCCGAGCGGGATGCCGATGGCAACCGCCAGCAGCGTAGATATTCCAACTAGCCACAGATGTTCCAAGGCGAGGTCTGCAATTTCGAGCCGGTTCTGCGATACAAAGTTCCAGAAGTTCATTTGAGACCTCGTATGTGGTCGAGACCACTGAATGCCTCGACATACTTCATCACCAAAGGATCGGAGGAGCTTAGAAATCCATCTCGCGGATTGATGGAGACGAGCCTGCCCTCATCGAGCAGGGCGATTCTGGTTCCCAAGAACAAAGCTTCATGCAAGTCGTGCGTGACGAACACGACAGTCTTCCTTAACTCGCGCTGAAGCGTCAGAAATTCCCGCTGCAAGTCGGCCCGCGTGAGGGGGTCTAGTGCGCCGAACGGCTCGTCCATCAAGAGAATCGGAGGATCCGCACCGAGCGCGCGTGCCACTCCAACCCGCTGGCGCTGACCACCCGAGAGCTCGTGTGGATAGCGGCTGATGATATCGGATGGGAGCCCAACTAATTTCAACAGCTCCAGTACGCGAGTTCGAATTTTTTCTTTAGGCCAATTTTCGATGGAAGGAACGAGTCCGATATTGCGTTCAACCGTATAGTGCGGAAATAAACCGACCTCCTGAATGGCGTATCCGATGTGGCGGCGAAGTTCGATCGGATTCCAACTGCGGACTTGCCGTCCTTCAACTCGAAGTTCGCCGGAAGAAGTCTCCAGCAACCGATTAACGAGTTTCAGGGCTGTGGTCTTCCCAGAGCCGCTGCGACCGAGCAGGACCAGAACTTCGCCGCGGGAGACATCTAGATTGAGATTGCGGAGAATTTCACGTCCATTTGCCAGACAATTGCAGACGTCGCGGAATTCGATGACGGCTTCTGACATTGGAGTGTCTAGTTAATAGCGATCACAGGAAACAGGGCCAAAATGCCAGAGCTGACTTTGCGGCCTAACGGCTTTTCTCCGCGATCTTTGCGGTTAGAATCTTTCTCACCGCAAATTACGCCAAAGGCGGAGCGCAAAGAAGCAACTCGCGATCAGATATCGTACGCCGTCGCAGGCAGTCCCGTAATTCGCAGACCGGAGTGGCCCTTGTGCCGGATGTTAAGGCCAATCAGCAGGGCTGTGATTTGCTCGACGATGCGCGCATTCTCCAATTTGCCGCCATCTATGGCACGAACGCCGGGAATTTTTCGTGCGAGCTCGCGGACCCGCTTGCCAGCGTCTTTGTCATCACTGCAGACGATTACGTCACAATCGACTGGGCCTTCTTGTTGGAGAAGTTCAGCAGCGATGCTGTGAAACGCCGCCACGACGGCCACGCCCTCCGGAACCAACTCCGCCGCCTGTTGTGCTACGGAACCGTGCCACACACCAAGCGTACGAGTAGGGCGTCCGCCGACGCTCGCGGCTAACGGTACCGTTGTGTCGACGATGATCTGTCCGGCGTGCAGTGACGGTTTGAGGCGCTTCAGCATCTCGGCGTGAGATTGGAATGGAAGCGTGAGGATGACGATTTCCGCCGAGCGGCAGGCTTCGGAATTTTCTGCGCCGGAAATTTTTGATCCAACGCCAGTGCTCGGACTCGTTTGAGCGTTGAGAGCGGCTGCAGTTTCGGCGGCGCGTTTTGCGTCGCGAGAGCCGATGATGACTGCTTCTCCTGCTTTCGCGAACCGAAGCGCCAAACCGGAACCTTCCGGCCCTGTACCACCAACGATGGCAATGGTCACGCGAATTCCGCTTCCAGCAGAGGCTCGGCGGGGAAGCTCTCGAATGAATGCTTAACCTGAATGCGCGAATAAGTCGTGTTCCGTTCTGCAGGAATGCGGCCTACTTCGCGAATTAGAGTTTGAAATTCTTCCGGACTCGTGTACTGGCCCGCGGTTGCTCCCGCCTCTCGAGAAATATTTTCTTCCATCAACGTGCCGCCGTAATCGTTGGCTCCAGCCTGCAAGCAAAGTTGCGACAACCCCCGATTCAGCTTCACCCACGAAACCTGAATGTTATTGATCGATCCCGCGAGCATCAGCCGGGCGAGCGCGTGAATCTTCAAGTGTTCTGCTAGTGTTGGTCCAGGACGCGAGAGCCCCTGCTGGAAAAGCAAAGTGTTGTGATGAACGAAACCTAGCGGTACGAATTCTGTAAAGCCGCCGGTCTCATTTTGAATTTCGCGCAAGAGAAGAAGCTGGTTTACCCAGTGCTCCGCCGTCTCGACGTGGCCATACATCAAAGTCGAGGTGGTGCGAATTCCACAGTTGTGTGCGGTACGAATCACCTGTTGCCATTGCGCGGTTGAAAGCTTATTGCGCGACAGCACGTGTCGGACTTCGTCGTCGAGAATTTCCGCCGCGGTTCCAGGAAGGGTGCCGAGGCCGTTGTCACGCAGCATGAGCAAGTAGTCGCGCAGCGACATTCCCGTGAGCTCGACGCCGAAAACGATCTCCATTGGCGAGAACGCATGGATGTGCATTCCCGGAACAGCGGACTTCACCGCACGAAGAATGTCGCGATAGTAAAAAGGAGACAATCCACGCGGCAGCCCGCCCTGTATGCAAACCTCTGTGGCGCCGAGATCCCACGCCTGAACGGCCTTTTCAGCAACTTGTTGCGGATCGAGAAAGTACACATCGGATTCGCGCGGGCCGCGGCTAAACGCGCAGAATTTGCAACCCACGAAGCAGATATTGGTGAAATTAATGTTGCGATTTACGACGTAGGTGACGATGCTTCCCACGAGTTCACCGCGCAGCAGGTCGGCGGCAACCAGCAAACCGAGAAGATCATCCCCTTCTGTGCAGGCCAGGAGAAGAGATTGATTGCGCTTGAGCGCGCGCCCGTCCTGCGACTCCAGTACGCGTTCAACCGAATCGCGGAACGCGCTCTGCATTCGAGGAGCAATTTCGTCCCAATCCAGTTTCGGAAAATGTTCAAGCTCAGTATCGGAGCAGGTCCGCATGGCGGCTCTTTCCTTTCAGCCTCTTATCATCAGCGGAACAGATCGTTTTTTGCCGGACGAATCAGCGCGCGCGCGCTTCCTCGCCCACTCTGAAATTCCATACCTCGCACAATGCAAACCGGCGTCCGCCTTAGCTTGCCGCATACCAGACCCGCCGCGCAAGCGACTTCGTCAGCTACCGCTTCAACGCTGGCGTGAAGTTTGTAGCCATACCGGTCGCGATGTCCGCGATAGTCCACCAGTGGCTTCATGCCCGCGATGCCGATAGCAACTTCGGTCAGCCCTTCGCGCCAGGGACGGCCGAAAGAATCAGAGATGATTACAGCAACATCGGTGCCGCAAAGTTTTTTGAGCCGAGTGCGTAACCGGGCCGCTGAGCGGTCCGGGTGCGGAGGCAGCAGCACCGCGCTCTTCCCGCCGTCAACGTTCGAGAGATCAACCCCACTATTGGCGCAAACGAACCCATGGCGAGTTTCTGTGATCAAAACGCCATTCTTCTTGCGCACCGTCCGTGTGCTCTCGGCAAGGGCGAGCTCAACCACTCGCGCATCGTTGCCGCTCTGCCGTGACCACGACCTGGCTGTGCGGGAGGGCGTGACGCTCGCCAGTGGCACGACTTGTCCCTCCGCTTTGGAGATGATCTTGTGCTTGACCACTACAATGTCGCCACCCTGGAGCTTGACTTTCTGATGCTTGAGCGCAGCGGTAAGTTTCTCCGCCAAGTCGTCTCCCCGCACCACCTCATCTTTCATGAAGACTGGGATGACACGAATCTCTTTGGGACTTGGCATCAGGACTTCGCCACAAGCGGGCCGTCTTCCAGGGTGTTGACTTCAATACGAGCACCATGACCAACAAATTGCCTGGCCAGCAACTGTGATCTTTTATTTCCAGAGAGACTCGCTAGTTCCAGCAAGTCTTCAGGAGTATCTATGTCAAGCGCAATTCCGGGCAGTGAGAGCACCACGCAAGTGGAATTTGTTGCGACGGCGGCGGCAAGGTGCGGCATGAAGCTGTCGTTCCCAAAGCGCAGCGGAAAAAGTGAAGCGGGGCGCCTGAGAACTGCATTGCTGCCGCGCTTATCGCGCGAAGGAACCAGCACACAACCGCGCTCCGGTGCGTTGTCGTAAATCGTTTGGATCTCGGTAGCCGAGATAAGAGGTATGTCTGCCGGGATCACAAGTGTGGTTTCGATCCCACGCGATTGGCAAACGTGTGTTGCCATCTCAATCGCATCCGTCTCGCTGATGTTCGTGTCATCTCGAATGATCTCAAATCGAAATTGGTTTGCGAGTTTCAGGGCAAACGGGTCGCTGGTCACGAGAGAAATATTGTCGACACCCGAAGCTGCAAGTTGCTCAAGTACGTCCGTAAGCATGGCTTGCGCAAGTTCAGTGCGACTTGCCTGGTTGGCAGCTGCGGCCAGGCGTTGTTTCGCGCTCCGAAGATTCTTGACGGGAACAAGAATCATTGAGGCTCCGCGGCGGATTCAGCGAGGATCTCGGGACACGCGAGCGACAAGGCCACACGCGCGATTCGTGCCTTGTCCTCGGCGCTACGCATCAGAATGTTCGCGCAGTGCACTTGCAGGTGATCGCTGCTAACTGTGGCAGCAGCCCCGGAATCGGAATCGTCGACGACCAGCACGTTAAGAAAATCCCGGTATGCTTTCACGATTCCAGCGATCGAAACCTGGAGCCCTTGCGCGGCCATGAGATTGGCTGCGGGTCCCGAGACCGCAGCTGTGCCGATAATTGGGCTCACTCCGACAACTTGCGCTGACGTTGCTTGTAGAGCTTCACGGATTCCGGGAACAGCGAGTATCGGTCCGATACTCGTGACCGGATTACTTGGCGCGATCAGCACAGCTTGCGCTGAAGCGATCGCTTCCAATACTCCATTCGCCGGTACGGCTTCGGTCGCCCCTACAAAGCGGACCGAGTGCACTGGATCCTGATACCAGCGTTTCACAAAGTACTCTTCGAAGCTCAGGTCACCAACGGGCGTGTCGATCCGTGTCTCAACCCGCATGTCACTCATCGGCAAGATGCGAGCCCGCACGCCCAGCTGTTTCGTAATGTATGTGGTCGCATCGGATAGAGTCTGGCCCTCGGACATTAATCTGGTTCGCAATAAATGTGTCGCGAGATCACGATCCCCAACGCTGAACCAACCCGGCTCGCCCAGGTCTTTCATGGCCTGCAGGCAATTAAAAGTATCGCCACGAACTCCCCATCCGCGTTCAGTGCTTAGCAGATTGGCGAGAACGTAGGTGATGGAATCGATATCCGGGGAAATGTAAAGACCCCACCACTCGTGGTCGTCGCCGGTATTCACGATAATTGTGAGTTCCTCAGGTGGGACCACGCGACGAAGTCCATCGACGAACTTCGCTCCACCGGTTCCTCCCGTGAGCACAACGATCATGCCGCTCTCCGCGCGTAGTGATTGGTGTCAGCCGCTTGCGTAAGCCTTTGGGAGAGTAGTTCTGACTTTGACATCGCCTGCCGCATGAATTCGGGATATACCGGGAGACGCTGGCGCAACTCCCAGCCCTTCCTCCGCGTTCTGCATTCGAGTTCTTCCAGATGCGGCCAGGGCCGCTCAGGATTGATGAAATCGGGAGTCAGCGGAGAGATTCCTCCCCAATCGTTAATGCCTGCATCGAGAAGTTCTTCATAGTCAGGATCAGATAGATTTGGCGGAGCCTGAATGTTCACTTCAGGCATGAGCAGGCGTGCAACTGCAATTGTTCTCAGCATTTCGTTCCGGGTGGGCTCCGGCCAATTTCGCATTGGGATGTCAGGCTTGACCCGAAAATTCTGGATGATCACTTCCTGAATGTGACCGTACTTCGCATGCAAATCACGGATTGCTGTCAACGCATCCACGCGATCTTCCGGTGACTCCCCAATTCCGATCAGAATTCCAGTCGTAAACGGCACACCTTGTTTTCCTGCTTCTTCAATCGTGCGCAGCCGTTTCGCCGGGAGTTTGTCCGGCGCATTGTCATGGGCGGCGCCAGGCGCGAGGAACGAGGCGTTTGTGGTCTCTAACATCAATCCCATGCTTGGCGACACTCTTGCCAGACGGGCAATCCACTCGGCGCTCATCAGGCCTGGGTTGGGGTGTGGGAGCAAACTCGTTTCACGCAGGACGAGTTCACACATGGCATAGAGATAGTGCAAGGTCGAACGATATCCCATCCTGCGCAGTGTCTCACGCGCTTCCGGAAAGATGAGCTCCGGTTTGTCGCCCAACGAAAATAACGCTTCGGTGCAGCCGAGCTTCTCGCCATCGCGCACGACCTGCAAAACCTCGTCGGGTGTCATCGTATGTGCGCCAGGTTGGCCGGGATCGCGCCGGAATGTGCAATATCCGCAATAATCCCGGCAGAGGTTCGTCAGTGGAATGAAGACCTTGCGCGAATATGTGATTACACCAGGTTTGAACTGACGGCGCATTTCGCGTGCACGAGCCAGCAGCTCTGGAAGCCCCTCGTCATGTGAGCGAATCCAGCGGCAAGCTTCTTCTCTGGAAAACGCAACCGGAGAGCCTATCGTCAAATCCTGCCGACAAAGAGGAATTGTGCTCATATTGTGCTTGCCTGAAACTCGAAGCTGCCGTGCCTTATCAGCGGAAGGAGCGGCGAATCAAAGAATGATAACGGAAGTCCGTTGCCGCCGAAAATGCAGCATTCATGGTACAAATCTCATTCAGCATGAGCCTAACCCAAGAAGCATTTCGGCGCGCAATGGGAGTGTTCGCGACAGGAGTCACTGTCGTCACGGTCGCGAATGAGGACAAGGTCGAAGGAATGACGGCAAATGCTTTCACTTCAGTCTCCATGGACCCTATGCTGGTCCTGGTCTGCGTCGATCACAAAGCCAGGACCCATGCTCATTTGCATGCGCGTAAGCGTTTCGGCATCAATGTGCTTTCAGAGGAACAACGGAGGGTTTCCGAACACTACGCTCAGGTTGATCGCGATCCTGCACGGGCCGAGTCCGAAGCTGGGGCACGGTTCGACCGGACGCAGCATGGGACCCCAGTTCTGCGTGGAGCCCTCGCGTATCTTGAATGCCGCCTGCAATCGACGCAGGATGCTGGCGACCACACGATATTTATTGCCGAAGTAGAGGATGTGGTCGTGCGCGAAGGGCGTCCTCTTCTTTACTTCAAATCGACTTACCACACCATTGGTCCCGACCTCAAACGATGAAGCGCGATTGGTTGCCCACTCATTTGTCTGGCGCACGATAACATTTCAGGCATGAAAGAAGAGCGTGGGCATCCCCCCACTGTGACCATCTCGCGTCGCGGAGCAGAGCGGGTTCGCGCAGGGCACGTTTGGGTATATCGTTCGGACGTGCTTGAGTCTCAAGATGTCTCACCGGGGGCGCTGGTAAGGGTGCAGGAGCAGGCAGACAAGTCGGACAGGAACATCCGACCCACACGGTCACGGCTGCTTGGGACTGCTTTCTACAGCACGAGGTCCGAGATCGCACTGCGTATGTTGTCGCGCAACCGGATCGACGACCTCGATCAACTCTTGCGCACCAGGATTCGCGATGCTATCGAGTATCGCGAACGCTTCGTCGGGAACAGCAACGCTTACCGAGTGATCTTCAGCGAAGGGGACTTTCTTCCCGGGCTGATTGTTGATCGCTATAACGACATCCTTTCAATGCAGGTGCTCACGCAGGCGATGGATTCAGAGCACATGCGTGAGCTTGTCATTTCCGAACTGAAAGAGCGGTTGCAACCATCTTCAATTGTGGAGAGAGTTGATCAACGCGTGCGTCGCCTGGAGCAGTTGCCGGAAAAAGAAAGCGGACCTGTTTGGCCGAAAGGCTCATCTCAGGGCCCAATCACCACGGAACTCCGAATGAATGGACTCCGCTTTTTCTACGAAGCCCTTGGCACGCAAAAGACTGGGTCCTTCCTCGATCAGCGCGAGAACTATGCTGCGGCTGAACAATATGCGCGCGGGGAGGCGCTTGACGTTTTCTGCTATCAGGGAGGGTTTGCTTTGCACCTTGCGAGGGTATGCGACAAAGTCACTGGCGTGGACAGTTCCCGTCCGGCTCTCGAACTGGCGGAAAAAAATGCGGGCCTGAATGGCAGAGAGATGGAGTGGATCGAGGCCAACGCATTTGACCTGCTTCGAGACTATTCGGATGCCGGCCGGCTGTACGACTGCATCGTTCTTGACCCGCCGGCCTTCGCCAAGTCCAAGCGCGACCTTCCACGCGCGCTTCGAGCATACAAAGAGCTAAATCTGCGTGCTTTGAAGATGCTGCGGCCGGGTGGGGTCCTCGTGACCTGTTCTTGTTCCTACCATGTGAGCGGAACCGATCTGCTGGAGGTAGTCGCTTCTGCAGCCCAGGATTCTCACAGGTTTGTGCGAATTTTGGAAAACCGGGGCGCAGCCAAAGATCATCCGAGCGTACCGGGAATTCCAGAAACTGCATATCTGAAATGCTTGGTTGTGCTTGTAAGCTGAAGCACAGTAAGCACATACATTACTTGACAACGATACACTCACATTTTATTATCGTGTCGTGCTAAGGCAGTTTTGGGCGCAACTGAGCTTTTAAAACACAAAATTTTAGAGAATTTCTGATTCAGGAGGATTGACATGACAGTTCTTACCCGTTGGGATCCCTTCCGGGAGTTCACAACTTTGCAAGACCGGATGAACCGTCTGTTTCGCGATTCCTTTGGTGATCGCGAAGAGGCATTGACCACCTCCACGTTCGCCCCTGCGGTGGACGTTTATGAGGATGAGCACAACATAACACTCAATATTGAAGTGCCGGGAATCGATGAGAAGGATATCGATGTCCGGATCGAGAACAACACGCTGACCGTTCACGGCGAGCGCAAGTTCGAGAAGGAGCAGAAGGAAGAGAATTTCCGTCGTGTGGAACGACAGTACGGAAGTTTTACCCGTTCCTTCACTCTGCCGAACACGGTAAATACCGACAGCATTCAGGCCAACTATGACAGGGGGGTTCTGAAGATCGAGCTTGCTAAGAAGGCTGAAGCCAAGCCGAAGCAGATCAAGGTGAACGTCGGCAGCCAGAAGTCGCTCGAAGGCAAGAGCACAAGCAAGGCAGCGTGAGCTTGCAACAGTAATCGAAGAAGGGAGGCGGTTGGTTGGGTGCTGCCTCCCTTTAATTTTGGCTCTAGCCAGTAGCCTTTAGCTCTTGCGCGGCAGTTCCGATTTTTAGCTAGGAACTACGAGCTAACAGCTAGAAGCGGTTAAATGATTTTGGAGTTCTCATGCCAATTCGTTGGGACAAATTCACATTAAAAGCTCAGGAAGCTGTTCAGCGAGCGACTGAGCTCGCCTCTGAACATGGCAATCCTGAGCTGCTGCCTCTGCACTTGGTGGCTGCATTGATCGAGGACAAGGAAGGTATTGTCCCGCCTGTGCTCGAAAAGATCGGGATCGGCCCGCAATCTGTATTGAATGACATTTATCAAGCGATGGACCGCCTGCCCAGGATTTCCGGCGCTGCGGCACAGCCATCCTTGTCGCAAGCCGCGAACCAGTTGCTCGATCAGGCTTTCAAAGAGGCAGACACATTCAAGGACGAGTACGTTTCCACTGAACATCTGCTGCTTGCTGCGGCGCAGCTGAAGCGCGATGCAGCACAGGAGATTCTTGCGCGCTATGGCGCGACACACGATGCGATCCTGAAGGCGCTGACCTCTGTTCGCGGCTCTCAGCGCATTACAGATCAGAGTCCGGAAGCCAAATATCAGGCACTCGAGCGCTACGCGAAAGATCTGACCGAGCTCGCCCGCCGCGGCAAGCTCGACCCGGTGATTGGCCGTGACGAAGAAATTCGCCGCGTGGTGCAAGTGCTTTCACGTCGTACGAAGAATAATCCGGTGCTGATCGGTGAACCCGGCGTGGGTAAAACTGCGATCGTTGAAGGCCTCGCCCAGCGAATCGTCTCCGGCGATGTTCCGGAAATCCTGAAGAACAAGCGTGTCGTCGCACTTGATCTCGGCTCCATGCTCGCGGGCGCAAAATACCGCGGCGAGTTTGAAGACCGGCTCAAGGCAGTCCTGAAGGAAATCGAAGACTCGCAGGGCCAGATCGTTCTTTTCATCGACGAATTACATACCCTGGTTGGTGCAGGAGCGGCCGAAGGCGCCATCGATGCCTCCAACATGCTGAAGCCGGCTCTGGCCCGCGGCGAGCTGCGCGCCATTGGCGCAACCACCCTGAACGAATATCGCAAGCACATCGAAAAGGATGCTGCGCTCGAACGCCGATTTCAGATCGTCTATGTCGGCGAGCCGAACGTTGAAGACACGATCGCTATACTTCGTGGGCTCAAAGAACGCTATGAAGTACACCACGGCGTCCGGATCAAGGATTCAGCAATCGTGGCGGCGGCAACTCTGTCACACCGTTACATCTCTGATCGATTTTTGCCCGACAAGGCTATCGACCTGATCGATGAGGCTGCAGCATCGCTACGTATTCAGATCGACTCCATGCCCACAGAGATTGATCAGCTCGAGCGCCGAGCGACACAGCTTGAAATCGAAAAGCAAGCTCTGAAGAAAGAAAGTGACCCGAATTCGAAAGAGCGCCTGGCGGGTATTGACAAAGAGCTCGCCGGAATTCGCGAGCAGTCGAACGCACTCAAAGCCCGATGGAAGCAGGAAAAGGACCTAATCGCACGCTCGCGCCAGCTCAAGGAAAAAATCGAGCAGCTCAAGATTGAGGAGCAGGCTGAGGAGCGAAAGGGCAATCTGCAGCGCGTGGCGGAGATTCGCTACGGATTGATCCGCCAGACTGAAGAAGAATTGGCCAAGGTAACCGCGCAGATGGATGGCAGGTCGGACAAGAATGTCCGACCCACACAAGCACGAATGCTCAAAGAAGAGGTGGACGAAGAAGACGTTGCCAAGATTGTCTCCAAGTGGACCGGCATTCCGGTCTCGAAGATGCTCGAAGGCGAAGTGAAAAAGCTGGTCACGATGGAAGTGCGTCTCCGCCAGCGTGTCGTCGGTCAGGACGTTGCTGTTGAGCGCGTGTCGAATGCAATCCGTCGGTCGCGCGCAGGGCTGAGCGATCCGAAGCGACCGATCGGGTCGTTTATTTTCCTCGGCCCGACAGGCGTCGGCAAAACCGAACTGGCTCGGGCCCTTGCCGAATTCCTTTTTGACGACGAGCACGCAATGGTGCGCATCGACATGTCCGAGTACATGGAGCGGCATGCGGTCTCGCGGCTTATCGGTGCGCCCCCGGGATACGTGGGCTATGAAGAGGGCGGACAGCTCACAGAGCAAGTGCGTCGTCGTCCATACGCGGTAATCCTGTTCGACGAAATCGAGAAAGCGCACCAGGACGTATTTAACATCCTGTTGCAGATCATGGACGATGGCCGGCTGACCGACGGTCAGGGCCGTGTAGTCGATTTCAAGAACACGATCATCATCATGACGTCGAACATCGGGGCTTCTTTCTTACAGGCTGAAGGTCTGAGCTCCGAAAAAGGATTCAGAGAGGCATCGCAGCAGGTCCTTAATGCATTGCATGCGCACTTCCGGCCTGAGTTCCTGAACCGCGTAGATGACATCATCATCTTTCATCCACTTGGGAAAGAGCAGTTGGTCAAGATCATCGACCTGCGGCTGGAAGATTTGCGCCGGCTACTTGCTGATCGCAAGATATCGCTCGAGCTCACCGATGCCGCGAAGGAGCTACTCTTCACCGAGGGCTTCGACCCCAACTTCGGTGCACGGCCCTTGAAGCGAGCAATTCAGAAGGTAATTCAGGACCCGTTGGCTTTGAAGATTCTCGATGGCGAGGTGCTGCATGGCGATCACGTGGTGGTTGACGCGGAGAAAGGGAAAATGACTTTCCAGGTCAGCCACCGAGTAGGAGAGCCCGCTCCCGCAGCTCCCTAATCTAGGGTGTGGTTCCGGTTACGGCTGTGACCGTCAATTGCGGCATTTGACGGTTCCAGCCAGCAGGGGCCCGGTCGAAGTAAATGCGGATCGGTCTTGACTCGTTGGGCTTGATCGGCGCCTGAGTAAGGTCCTGCGCTTGATCGGCACTCCCGCCGACAACTCCTTGCACCGGCGAGGTAAGACTCGCAAGTGCTGGACCGTTCCTTCCCATAAATTCCGCCTGCACCTGAACGCCTGTGATTGCAGTCTCTCCGGTGTTGTGAAGGATCCCCGTCAAGTACAGCGATGTTCCGGGAGGTGGCGCGGGCGTTAGTTTCATGTCCGTAAGCTGGATCTGTTCTGCCGTCGGCTGCTGTGGTACCTGGGCTCCGGTTGGCGGCGGAGCGACATGCGGAGTCTTCGGCAGCAGGGCAATGATAGCGATCAATAGCACTGCGCCCGCGATCAATCCCGCGATTGGCCACGGGAACTTACTCTTTTTGATCACTTGTACTCTCGCGTGGTCGTCTGTGCTCTTGCGGGGCGGACCTTCAGGATAGTCGGGTAGCTTAGGATTCGTAGCCATCGGCAACTCTCGAGCCCTCGTAGGGCTAAAGTCCGATGGCCCAAAGCGGTAGTGAGTTTTCCTCTGTGGCAGTTCTCTGTGGAACTCTGTGAGCTCTGTGGTTTACGTTTTGAATAACCCTTTAACCACAGAGAACACAGGGTTACACAGAGAGAATTCACAGAGCGAAAGCTCGGGCTCTCACCTGTTCTGCTGTCCAGCCACTCTCGCGCAGCGCGCGGATGCTGAGTGCGTCGTGCCGCTTCGCAAGCCGTGCGCCAGCTTCGTCGCGGACCAGATCACAGTGATAGAAGTCCGGGACTGCCCATCGAAGAGCGCGATACAAGAGAAGCTGACGTGCCGTGGACTTCAGCAGGTCAGCTCCGCGCACAACCTCCGTAATTCTCATCGCGTGATCGTCCGCCACGACTGCCAGCTGGTATGCGGGAACATCGTCTCTGCGCCAAACCACGAAATCGCCGAAGTCGCGACCTGCGACGAAAGCTTGTTCTCCGAAATGCAGATCGAGAAACGTGATCTGCTCGCCTTCCGGAATACGAAACCGCCAATTCACTCCGGCGGGCTCGTGATGGTCAGCATCTCTTGCGCGACACGTTCCCGGATAAATCGGCTCATCATCGAGATGATTGGGCGCAGCAATAGAGGCGGCCAAGTCTTTTCGTGAACAAGTGCAGGGATAGATAAATCCGCTGTCACGCAGTGCCTGCCACATGCGCAAATAACATGTCCTCCGCTGGCTCTGAGCGTACGGAGCGTATTCGCCGCCCCGGTCCGGCCCTTCGGTCCAGTCAATTCCCAGCCAGCGCAGGTCTTCGAGCATTCCGGCCGCGAACTCTGGCCGGCAGCGGTCACGATCAAGATCCTCGTTTCGCAGGATTAATTTGCCATTGAATTGTTTCGCCCGTTCCACAGCGATCAGGAAAGTACGAGCATGGCCGAGATGCAAATATCCTGTAGGTGAAGGCGCGATGCGGCCTCGATATAACGCGCTGGAGAGCACATCGAAATTCTAATAGTCAGTAGCCGTGCCTATTTGGCTCTTCCATGGCTTGGCCCGCCCTACGCCTTATAGGAGGAATTTACGCGGCTGCAATCCGTCTGATCAAGTCTTCCTGCTCCGAGCGGCTCTCTGCGCCGATGGTGAATGCATCGAGAACGCCAAGGCCAAGGGCGTAGCGCAGCGCTTCATCCTGCCGATTACGCATATCACCCTGGCCGAGAATTTTCATTCCAATCACGGCCTTCCCAGAAGCCTTCATCTGCTTCAGCACAGAAACCACCGTGGCCGGATCAGCGTCCATGTGCGACCCGATCGGATTCACGCGCGCCAGATCGACTTCCACCCAGGGCGAAGCCGCTGCTGCCCGCAGAGCTTCAATGGAATGGCACGAGCAACCATGGGCGCGAATGATTCCCTTTTGTTTCGCTTCCGAGAGCACATCCATCACGCCTTTGTAACGCTCGGTCCAGTCGGCTTCCGTGAGGCAATGCATTAACACAATGTCGAGATAGTCAGTTCCTAGCTCTTTCCGGAAGCGGTCAAGATCGGCACGCATTTCCGCAGGATCGCGCGCCCAGGACTTTGTCAGCACAGTGACCTGGTCGCGCTTCACGTGTTTCAAGGCCTCAGCTACATGAGGATGGCTTCCGTACGAATCGGCCGAGTCGAAAAACCGCAGGCCGTTGTCGTGACCGTTCAAGAGAAGGTCGGACAGACCCTTGATTCCGAGCGCCGTCTGGTGCGAGTGGTGCCCAGCCCCAACGGTCCCGGTGCCCATCGCGAGCCGGCTGGTGCGGATTCCGGTGTTGCCCAATGTAACCGTATCGGATGCGCTGAATTTTTGGGTGAGCGTTGTTCCAGCAAAAGCCCGGCCCGTCACTTTCGACCCGAGCCACGCAGTCCCGACTCCGTAAGCGGCCGTGGTAATGAACTCTCTGCGCTTCATTGGGAGCCTCCTTCTTCCATAGACGCACCCAAGCGAAAAAAGTATACGCTCGCTGCAATCAACCGGAGCAGGTCGCGCTGTTAAACTTTCTCTTAAGACGGAATGAATAACAGTCTGTTGGAACTGAACAACATCGAAGTGCGGGTACTCGGGTCTCTTGTCGAGAAGGACATCACTACGCCCGACTACTACCCGCTTTCTCTAAACGCGCTGGTTAATGCCTGCAATCAGAAAAACAACCGCGAGCCGGTGATGACGCTCGATGAGAATTCGGTTCGCGATGCGCTCAGTTCGCTCCAGGAGAAGCGCCTTGCTGGCCCCGCCGGCGGGGCTGACAGCCGGGTCACCAAGTACGAGCATCGCTTGCAGGAGGTTTTCAACTTCGATCGGCGCGAGATTGCGTTGCTTTGCGTGCTTCTTCTGCGCGGGCCGCAAACACCGGGAGAACTTCGCGGGCGCGCAGAACGGATGTATCGCTTTGAGACGCTGGAAGATGTGCAGTCAGGCCTGCAGAAATTGATTGACAGGCAGCCTTCGCTGGTTCGTGTGTTGCCCCGCCAGCCAGGTACCAAGGAATCGCGATATACGCATTTGTTCTCTGGAGACTACATTCCTGACATTACAACGCCCAGTGTGAGTACCTCATCTGACTCCGCCGGCAACAGGTATGAAGCGCGGCTCTCAGACTTGGAAACGGCAGTTTCAGCACTTAAGTCTGAAGTCGAGAGTCTCAGGCGCCAATTTGCCGAATTCGCTGAGCAGTTCAAATAGTCGATGGCTCAAATCCATAATTCCACACAGCCGTAAGCTTAATTTTTCCAAACACTTGCAGGCAGTTCCATTACTAAAGTCCAGGTTATCAACCTGCTTCCGGAACAACGTTTCCAGAGCCGGGTTACATAAAATCAGGAAGGTATGTTTCTGTTTTCAAGGTCGGCAAGAGCACTCATTTTCTCGAACTTAGCATTTCTGTGTGTGTTGTTGTTCGGAGCCTCGCAAGCGCGGGCAGATGCGACCCTGCTGCTTGAGGAACCGTACAGTTATGACGGCGAATTCGCGGGCACCGGGCATACCGCCGTCTATTTGTCGCGCGTGTGCGCTGATTCGCCCACTGTTTTGCGGCGCTGCAATCCGGGGGAAAGCGGTGTTGTCATCAGCCGCTATCACCATGTTGGCCAACACGATTGGTATGCAATTCCGTTAATCCCGTACCTGTATGCAGTTGAGGACGCCAAGGACATTCCGCTCTATGTCGATGCGGACCTGGTCGCGTTCCTCCGCAAGCGATATCTGGAAAAGATCGGTATTACGGACAAAGAGTCGTACCAACTGGCGGGTTCCGCTTACGATCGCACGAGCTACGGTTTTCGTATTGAGACGACACCTGAGCAGGATGACAAGCTCATCGCGTGGTTGAATTCTGAGCCAAACACCGAGTCCTACAAATTGTTGAAGCGCAACTGCGCCGATTTCGCGAAGCAGATCGTCAACTTCTATTATCCGCATGCGATCCACCGCAGCATAGTTGCCGACCTTGGCGTTTCCACGCCGAAACAGGGGGCCAAGACGCTGGTGCATTCCGCTAAGCGCCATCCGGAAATGCAGCTCACCACGTTCCTGATTCCCCAGGTGCCGGGTCTCAAACGCAGCAAGCCCGTGCATGGGGTTCTGGAGTCTCTGGTGCTTGCGAAAAAGTATGTGACACCTGTTTTGCTATTCCACCCTGTCCTTGTTGGGGGAGTGGAGGCGGCCTACTGGGCAGGTTGGAGATTCAACCCTGCCAAGGGTGCTCTGATATTTAGTCCTTCGGGCGAACTGGAACAGCCACTCACCGCCGAACAACGTAAGTGGTATCTCAAATCAGTGACAGCGATGAGGCGCGAGAGCTCTCAAGCTGAGCCGCTGCCGAACTGGGCTAAGCTGCAATCCCAGACTCAGCCCGAACTGGACTTGAATGGCAGGCCGGCACTCCGAATTCGCGGAGAGGATCAGAACGCACAGCTTGGAATTTGCCGTGATAACGCGCTGCGCATGCTCGCGCCACCCGAGTTGGTGGAAGGCTTAATGTTTGCCCGCCTCGAACAGGAACTTAAGCCCAAGAATCCTTCTCATATTTCGCAGCGGCAGATTGAAGAGGATCTGGCCCTGCTGCATCGTGCGACGAAGGCCAGAGAGGCTTCTCTCGGAGCCGGCGCGCTTTCAGGGACTGACTAATGTCGAGCCTTATCGCGGCCTGCGATCTCAGGCCAAGTTTCTTGCTCTGTTAAAATTTGCACATGCCTTTCCCGGCAACTCGTCTTCGCCGGCTCCGCCGCACGGGCGCGTTACGATCGATGGTGCGCGAAACGCGGCTATCCCCTGAAAATTTCGTATATCCGTTGTTCGTCTGTCCAGGCGAGGGTGTTCGCAAAGAAGTGCGCTCTATGCCGGGAGTGTTCAACCTTTCTGTCGACGAGGCAATGAAAGAAGCCGAGGAAGCTCATTCGTTGGGTGTCCCGGCTGTCATTCTGTTCGGTTTGCCGGAGAAGAAGGACGAAGTCGCAACTGGCGCCTGGGAAGAGAACGGGATTGTGCAACGGGCCGCCCGGGCCATCAAGAACGAGGTCCCAGAGCTCGTCTTGATGGGTGACGTTTGCCTGTGCGAGTACATGTCGCACGGACATTGCGGCGTGGTGCGTTCATCGCAGAGACCGCAGTCTTTGGGTGCAGCAGCGCGTTCTGCAGTGGCCGTTAAACGGGCGGGACTGGGTAAGGCTATCAATGCTGCAGCGGCGAAGGCCGCCAAAGCGGCGGAGCCCGAATACGAGATTCTTAACGATGAAACGCTCGATATCCTCGCCCGAACGTCCGTGTCGTTGGCGCAGGCGGGAATCGACATCATTGCGCCATCTGACATGATGGATGGCCGTGTCGCCGCCATTCGCAAGGCGCTCGACGAAGCTGGATTCGAGAAGACGCCGATTCTCTCTTATGCGGCAAAGTTCGCTTCGGCATTTTATGGCCCATTCCGCGAGGCTGCAGATTCGGCGCCCCAGTTTGGTGATCGTCGCTCGTATCAAATGGATGGTGCAAATATGCGCGAAGCGATGCGCGAGATCGCGCTCGACATCGAAGAAGGCGCGGATATGATCATGGTCAAGCCTGCGATGCCTTACCTGGATGTGATCGCAGCGGCCCGCGAGCGATTTGATGTGCCCATTGCTGCTTATCAGGTCTCAGGCGAGTACGCGATGATTGAGGCCGCAGCAAGAAGTAATTGGATCGACCGCGAGCGGGTGATTCTGGAATCTCTGACGTCGATTCGGCGGGCCGGGGCGGGAATTATTCTTACTTACTACGCGAAACAAGCGGCGACGCTGTTGGCTTAGCATCGCTACAGCGCTCGTCATTCCGAATCGCTTTAGCGGTGAGGAATCTGCTTCTTCTCTGGGGACCAGCAGGTTCCTCGTTGCCTCGCCTTGAAAGAAGATGTCCAGAACGAGTATTGAGACCGCATCTCGTTTGCTTCGGGCGAACGCGACAATCGCTGGCACGAAGTAGAGGACGAATCCAAAGCCGAAAATTGGAAAAAACAATAGTGCCAGCGGGTGCATGGCTACAAGCTCCTGATCATTACACGAATCCTGCCAATTCCGGTTCCCTAATAACTCCGTGAAATCCTCTGTGTAACACCGTGCTCTCTGTGGTTGGCTTTTTGATTTTTCGCCGACGACCGCAAAACCTTACCACAGAGAACACAGCGCACACGGAGAAACCCACGGAGAAACCGGCACCACCTTCCCTCCCTGCTAGAATCGTTCGTTTGCTCTATCTCATCCATCTGCAGTAGAGGAGCGCGACTTTGCCTGAAACCATTTATGACGTTGCCATAGTTGGCAGCGGCCCCGCTGGCTATACGGCCGCGATCCGCGCCGGACAATACGGCCTGAAGACGGCGTTGATCGAAAAAGATCCCTACCTCGGCGGCACGTGCCTGCACGTGGGCTGCATTCCTACTAAGGCGTTGCTGTTCAACGCTGAGCTCTGGGACCACCTGAAAGACGCGAAGGAATACGGAATCGAAGGCCTGGCCTCGCCCAAACTGAACTGGGCCACCGTCCTGGATCGCAAGACCAAGATTGTCGATAAACACGCCAAAGGCCTGCAGTTCCTGATGCGCAAGAATAAAGTCGACACAGTAAAGGGCTTCGGCAAGCTGATCGGTCCGGCGCAGAACGGAGTGCACACAATCGAAGTGAAAGATGCGGGTAAGACCACTCAGGTGAAGACGAAGAACGTGATCCTTGCCATGGGTTCCGAGGCACGAATGATTCCCGGACTCGCTCCCGACGATCGCGTGCTCACGAATATCGAAATTCTGAAACTCGCGGCGATACCGAAGTCGCTGATCGTGGTCGGATCGGGGGCAGTCGGCGTGGAGTTTGCTTCGATTTTCAAGTCATTCGACACGGACGTGACGATCCTTGAAATGCTCCCCCGCATGGTGCCACTCGAAGACGAAGATGTCTCGAAGGAACTGGCGCGTGTGTATCGCAAGCGCGGAATCAACTTCCATCTAGGTGCAAAAGTAGAGAAGGTCGAAAAAGACAAGACCGGGGTCGCTGTAACTTTCACAGCCGATGGCAGGCAGCAGAAGCTCGAAGCGGAGAAAATTCTGATCGCTGTTGGCCGTAAGCCTTACACCGACGGCGTTGGCCTGGAGAAAACAAAGATCCAAACCGAACGCGGGTTCGTGAAAACCAATGAGTGGATGCAGACTGCTGAACCCGGCATTTACGCGATCGGCGACATCGTTCTTGGCACGCCGCAACTGGCGCATGTTGGAGGAATGGAAGGCATCGTCGCTGTGTCGAAGATCGCCGGCAAAGAAGACAAGCCTATCGATCTGCTAAAGATTCCGAACGTGACCTTTTGTCATCCCGAGATCGGCAGTGTCGGCCTGACTGAGGCTAAGGCGCGGGAGCAGGGTTACAACGTCAAAGTTGGCAAGTTTCCATTCACAGCGAATTCGCGCGCATCCATCGTTGGCGAGCATGAGGGATTCATCAAAGTGGTCTCGGACGCGAAGTACGGAGAAATTTTGGGAGTGCACATCATCGGACCACAAGCGACCGAATTGATCGCTGAGGCTGTGACTGCGATGGAACTCGAAGCCACCGTCGAAGATTTGATGTGGACCATCCACGCCCACCCAACACTGGCGGAAGCTATGCTCGACGCGTCGAACAGCGTGTATGGATTGGCTATAAACGCGTGATTTGCAACGTGTTCTAAAATGAAGGTACGAGTTGTGATCAAACTGCTGGAGCAAGATGGATGGTTTCTCGACCGTAAGCGCGGAAGTCATCGGCAATACAAACTCTGACTAAGCAAGGTTTGGTTACTCTGCCCGGTAAGCCGGGTGACGACTTGGCACCCGGTACTTTGAACAGTGTGCTGAAGCAAGCGGGCCTTAAAAAAATGAAAAAATATCTGGTCATCATTGAAAAGAGGGAAACCGGCTACTCAGTGCATTCGACCGAACTGCAAGGTTGTGTTGCAACTGGTCAAAGTCACGAGGAAGTAGAACGCGAGATGCAGGAAGCGATCGAGTTTCACCTGGAAGGGATGGCGCGGAGCGGACAACCCGTTCCTGAGCCTCACACGTATTCACGGTACGTCGAGGTCAGCATTCCTTAGCATCATCGTCCAGGCGATCGCGAAAATCCTCGCGAATCCATGGGAAGAATTTGATTTCCGTCCTCCAACTCGGCACCATCGACTACGCGACCGGACTATGCCTGCAAGAAAAGTTGATCGCACTTCGCAAGGATGGCCGCGTCGGTGATGTTCTCTTACTCCTCGAACACACTCCAGTCATCACTCTCGGACGCAATGCGAAATCGGCAAACGTTGTAGCGTCGTCTGAGTCCCTGGTCCAACGAGGCGTAGACGTTTTCGAATGCGATCGCGGCGGTGATGTTACGTTTCACGGGCCGGGGCAGCTGGTTGCTTATCCGATTTTCGATCTCCACGGGTTCCCTTCAGAGAATCCGTCGCGGAAAACGCTCGGAGCTGTCGAGTACGTCCGCCGCTTGGAGGAAGTTCTAATTCGCACCTGTGCTGAATTCGGAATTCCGGCGAAGCGGATCTCGGGCCTGACCGGGGTTTGGACGACCGTCGAATCCGGCAATGTCCATGTGGGAACGGGCGCCCACGCCCGTTCGGTCGAGCGAAGCTCGACTATTTCGACTGAAGCCAAGATCGCTGCTCTCGGCGTTCACATCTCTCGCGGTGTTACTTCCCACGGTGTCGCCCTGAACGTGAACACGGATCTCAGTTTCTTTAACCTCATTGTCCCCTGCGGTATTACCTCGAAGCCTGTTACATCCATGCAGAAGGAACTTAATCGTACCGTATCGCTTCAAAATGTTGCGCACGTCCTGAGCCGCAATTTCGGCACGGTGTTCCACAGCCAGATGCTGTGGATCGACAGCCTCGACGCGCTGCTCGGAAGCAATCTCGGGATACCGATGCGGCCTCCGGAAAACCTGCGCAAAATCCATGACGGCGATGACTCAATGTGGGCGTAGGGAAAGTCAAATTCCCCGCCCTGTCTCGCAAAGTCAGGCGAGACAAGGACGGGGCACCACAGGGCGTGCTTTAATTGGGTTCATGAATTCACCCATTCTTCTGTCGCCGCTGGCCGGTGACGTCCTCGGCTCTGCAACAGATGATTTCGTCATCGCCGAATGGCAAGATGCGGGCGCACCTCCCGGCCCGCCTCGCTACATCGCTCCTCTCCATCTTCATAGGAAGGATGACGAGGCCTGGTATGTGCTGGAGGGCACCCTTCGTGTGAAGACGGGCGATGACGAAGTGGAACTCCGCGCCGGTTCAGGTGTCCTGGTTCCACACGGGACGCCGCACACCTATTGGAACCCGATCAGCGAACGAGTCCGATATCTCTTGGTGATGACCTCCCGCATATATCGCCTGATCCAGGAAATTCATGCGACAAAGGAGCGTACTCCCGCGATAATGCACGCTCTGTTTGAAAAGTTCGATTCAGAACTTCTTTCCTCGCCCAGTTTCGGTAGTGGTGCGGTTTGAATGATCCGGAGATACAGTTTGGCCTTGAAATTGAGCAGTTGGCACGAAAGCGCACGACTGTCCGTCACTTGGGCTTTACAGGGTCTACCCGATACAAATAAGCTGTTGTGCCGCACAGAATAGGCATATGGAAACGCAGTTAATTGCAGACAATCGGTTGGTCATGTGCTGGCTAAAGATGCGAGATGCCGCCAGATGTTTCGCTGGCTGGTGCCTAGAAAAATTCCAAACACCAGCCAGATTGAAGCCGTTTGAGTTTGTTGATCCCGAAACGAATGAAACCGTCTACGTCTATACTGATCGGCTTTACTCAGTCCTGTGCGTAGGTCAACGCCGTTTCTACTTCGACCGGATCACGGGCAAGTTCGACGGAACATCCTTAGAGCTTTCCGACCTTGTTGCCGGGCGGATTGAACTCACGGATTAGTTCCGCTTCACGTCGTTTTCTTTGCACGGCTGTAGACCAAGCCTCAGCAAAGAAGTGGGTCGCACCGGCAATCGGCGGATTGTTATAGTGCTCAGCTAAACGTCTCCGCAGGTTGTCGGTTTCTCCCACGTAGAGATTCTCGTAAATCTGAGTGCGCGAGTTGTACTGGAACAAACCGTAAACCCCGCTGATCTCATTGATCGTCTCTATCGTGGCTTTGGTGAATGCGAAAGCCTTTCCGTTAAAGGGTATGTTAGTCACCCCCTTTCCGCGTTGCGATTCTCAACATCTTGTTACTTTCACTCATGCGAAAGCAATGAAAAAGCGAAAGTTCACAACAGTGACAAAAGTTCGTCCACGTCCAAACGTGATCGGTCAATCCCGCTTCCATCGCAGGAGTTAGGCGAAGGCTCTTGTGAACCCGGCAGAAGTTTTAGTGCATGAAATACAGCGCAACCGCATGGCCGTGGTTCTCAAGCTTCTTGTTGAAACCATTCGTGAGCCGCGTGAAACGGCGCATTCCCATTCCATTGAAAGTGCAGGCGACGGACATGGAGATTGCGAACGCGCTGATCGTGATAGCTGGCAGCCGCGCAACCACGGTCTTTCAGCAGCTTCAACACGGTCTGCTTAGCGACTCCGGTCATTCGGCACGTCGCATTTACCGAAACCCCTTCTACAAGTGCGGCGATTACAGAAATGCGTTTGTCAGTCGCTAGCCGATTCATTGGCAAATGCTAATCTATTGTCAGTATATTGTCAATATATTGACGTTAAAAGTTAAATATTATGCTTGACATTAGGCAATAAAGTATGGATACTAAGTCAGGATTTGACAGCTGTGATACCGTCTCAGATGTCAAAACCTTGACAACCTCCCTTTTGAAGAATTACATCTTAACAACCGATAACAAGCTCATAGGAAGGAGGGACTATGGCCACGTGCGCAATCCCGGCAATTGATCCGAACGTAAAACACGTCGGGGTTAGCAAGCTGCGCGACCTGAACGCGAGCAAGCTAAAGGAGCAACATGAGGAAACTCTCGTCATTCAGGAGAACGATACGCCGTTGGCAGTATTGCTGAGCTATGACAGATTCCAGCAGATCAGGGAGGAATTTAACGCCTTGCTGAGCATGATTGAGCTTCTTACCGACGACAAGGAAAAAAACAACCTCACAGCTGCATTTGAGGACATCCGCAATCACCGCATCCGCTCCCTTTCGGAGATCGAGGCCGACATGGAGCAAGAGGGGTAGTGAGAGCAATGGCGCGGTCGAAGAGCCGAAGGGCGCACAAACCGAAAATTAAGGCGAGTGCGTCTCCTTCTGTAACTGCGCCGTTGTTGTATGACGTTGATATGACCGCAACGGCAGAAGCTGTTTATCGAGAGCTTGGCCGCAAAGCGAAAGAAGCGGAACAAAGAGGCGATTACACAAACAGTCACATCACGACTTTCGAGATGGTGAAGGACGTTATCAAACGCGTCATACCGAGCGATCCCCTAAATAGAAAATACGGTCTCAGGGGCGAACTCTCGAATATATTCAGGATTCGTAAGGGAAGAATGCGTATTTGTTGGATTGCATCTTCCAAGATGCACCGCGTGTTGATCTTGTTTATCTCTGAAACATTGAGAAAAGAAGGCGACGCTAATGATCCCTACGTAATCCTTCGAAACATTATGGATTCTGGAAATTTGGATCAGTACTTCTCCGAACTAGGTGTCAGGATGGCAAGACTCCGAAACCCAAAACTCGGTAGAACCCAATAAAAATCATCTCTCCCTTATTGCCTGTCTCACGATCCTAGCAGCAGCCTGACTAAAATCTTCCGGTGGTGCGCGCTTCTTCGGAGCTTTCTTCGCTTTTGGTTTAGCGGGTTTTTTCTTGCGCATGAATTGAGTTTCCCACAGACCGCATCCTTGCGTTAGAGTCTGTGGATTTCAAACTGCACCACTACCCCAGTTTCCCTTGTCTTGGTCGATTCGAGACGCTAGGAGTAGGATTAATTCTGGTCATGGCGAACAAGGCAATCAACAAGAAGTCTTCAAAGACCTTGCGAAAGGTCGGGATCTCCAAAAATGGGGCGAAGAGTGCATTACCATCACTTCCCCAGCGGCGTACCTACGAAATTCCCGATTACCGGCTCGAGAAGCCGAATTTCTCGGTCCGCCAAATCCGCAAAGGTGAAGAGTGTTGCTACGAAGTTTCAGGTGATTTGAGCGCGCCTGTTCCGCCAATCCGTGACTCGAAATATTTAAACAAACAGCAGTGCATCGAGATTTACCGCTGGATGGTGCTCAATCGCAAGATGGAGCAGGCGCTTGAGAACCTCTATAAGCAGGGCAAAGTTGTCGGCGGGGTTTATTTCGGACTTGGCCAGGAAGCCTGCTCCTGTGCATCAGCTTACGCGCTCGACAAAGACGACTGGCTCGCCCCGATGATTCGCAATCAGGGCGCGCTTCTGGTTCGCGGTTTCGAGCCCCGCGACATGATGATGCAGTACATGGCGAAAGCCGATTCTCCCACCAAAGGACGCGATGGTACTTCGCATTTCGGCGACATCCACGAGCGCAACGTTGTTTCTCCGATCTCTATGCTCGGCGACCTGATTCCCGTGATGTCCGGAGTGGCGCTCGGCGCGCGGCTGCAAGGGAAAAACATCGCGGTCATGACCTACATCGGAGACGGCGGCCAATCGACGGGAGTTACGTACGAAGGCATTAACTTTGCCGCCGTGCAGAAGCTTGGGCTAGTGCTGTTTGTGGAAAGTAACCTCTGGGCATACTCCACTCCTTCTGAAATGCAGTACTGCGTGAGGGATCTCGCCGAGCGCGCGATCGGTTATGGCATTCGCGGAGTCATCATTGATGGCACGGATGCTTGCCAGGTTTACGATGCCGCTCGTGAGGCCGTAGAACGCGCGCATCGTGGCGAAGGTCCCACACTGATCGAAGCCAAGATGATGCGCATGAAAGGCCACGCCATCCACGATGCCGCCGATTACGTTCCGAAGCCGATGTTCGAGTACTGGCGAAGGCGCGACCCGATCGCCCGTTTCGAGAACTATCTTGTAAATGTGAAGAAGTGGCTGTCACCTCAGGAACATCAAAAGTTGATTTCTGAGGTCGAGTCATACCTGGAAGACGAACGCGAAATTGCCGTAAATTCTCCGATGCCTGCGCCGGAAACTGCCGAAGGCGGGGTGTACTGTGAGGACGGCTGCCACGAGATCAAACCAAGATACGGAATACCGAAACAACGCGCGGCAGGCGGCAAGGACCGTAAGGCGAAGGAAGCGGCCCTGCACTTCTCGTAGTTGCGGCGATCCGAAGTATGCCGATTCTCCTGTACTGCCTCTCCAAGCGCGGCCAAGCTTCAGTCAAGAACACGATCTTCGGAGTGGCAGGAACGCCGGTGATATGCGAAGCGGCTGGTCCGCTGGCAGTGTTTGTATCGTACAGTACCGACTCGGGCGTGTGGCTGAAGCAGGAACTTCGCACCTCCGCCCTCGAATTTCATCTCGTCCAACGCGAAGTATTTAGATCCGCCGCCATCATCCCATTCCGTTTCCCGACAATTGTTGAGGACAAAAGCGAATTGGAGGAGCATCTCCGGACGCGGTCTGAAGAGTACAGCGCATTGCTGGATAAGTTCGCAAGCCTCGTGCAGATGGAATTCTCTGTAAACAACGCGAACTCTGATTCCTCCGCCTCCTCCGGGGCAGAATACTTAAAGCGCCGGCAAAATTTGATCTCGTCAGTGGAAGCATTCTCCGGTGACATCAAACAGGGGCTTGGTCCGCTGGTCGAGGATTGGCGGCAACGCGAAACCAAAAACGGATTGCGGTTGTTCGCGCTCGTGGATCGCAAGCATGTCGCGGAGTTCGAAAGGATGATAGGCGCTGCGGCTGTCCCGAGGGCATTCAAGGTCCGCGTGAGCGGTCCCTGGCCGGTGAGCGAGTTTATCGAACTGAGCTGATGTGCCACAATTCGAGTACAAATGCCGCGTCAGCCGAACAATCCACCTGCATCACAGGTCCGCGTAGACTGCTCGCCGGAGAACATTGAGCAGGGTCTGGCGAAACTCGTTCTGAGCTTAGTTGAACTCCTGCGCCAATTGCTTGAGCGCCAGGCGATTCGGCGAATGGAGGGCGGCTCGCTGACCGACCAGCAAGTCGAGGACATGGGATCGGCACTCATGAAGCTGGAGGCAAAGATACAGGAACTGGCGACGCATTTTGGGCTCTCGCCTGATGATTTGAATCTCGACCTTGGGCCGCTCGCCGAGCTCAGGGAACTAGGTGCCAACGACTCAGCAACCAGCACCAGACGGTGAGGCCGGTCTTTGGTTCACCGGGTATCCAGACAGATTGAGGCAGCCATGCCTGTAAGTTGAGGCGTTTACGCGGCGTCCGAGCCGCGTGCCCGAAAACCCGAAGCGCAGCCGAGGGTATTTACGGCGGCTTTCCGAAAAACGCCGGCTGGCGCATACGGCCTGGAGCTGGTCGAAGCACTGAAAACTCTCACGACTGCTCAACGTCGGCGGGGTTTTGAGTTCCGAGTTCGCTTCGCGGCTCGCTGTAAATATGTCTGTTCAACGTGAAATTCAGGGCGCGAAACTCGCGCCCTTTTCACTTAGTACTAAAGAAAGTTACCGCCTGGCGGCTTCGATTGCCATACCCAACTCGCGTTCGGCGGCACGCAGATGCTGTTCTGCCCTGGCTCCATGTCCCGCCATGTCGTAGTGGTTCGCTGCACGCGCACGCTCCATCTCATTAATCGACTCCACTACGTGCCTATGGACCTCCTCCAGATCGTGCCAGTCACGAACCTGCGCGGACACAATCACGCCCGCGGCAAATGCCAACACAAGTGCGAAAACGGAAATCGCCTTCCTCATAGCTGCTCTTCTCCGAGTGTCAATTTTGTTGCCGGTCGACGGCAAACCAGTGTAGATAACCCGCAACTCTGCCCAATGTTTCTCATCATGCCCAGTTACGCTGGTGTAACTGATGGTTCGGTCAACATTTGCGAAAGTTAGCGACAAGGAGCAGATCTTTGCCCCCTCACCGGCAAACCCGGTCCTGCCAGGCAATGGCGCCCAGAGTTAAGGATTTCAGTTTGAGCTGGAATTGCTTTCCGGCTTGTTTTTCAGCAACTGGTCCAACCGGTTCAGCAGATATTGCGGATCCTCTTCGCCCTTGCGGATCCACAGATCAGCCAGGCCGAGGCTCTCGTCGAGCAGTTCACCATACGCGGAAAGAATAATGATGGGTACTGAGGGATTGATTTTGCGGATTTCGCGGGCCACCTGCAGGCCATTCATGTCCGCCATCCAGTAGTCTAGGACCACTGCATCAATTGATTCGGACTTGAAAGTCTTGATTCCCAGAGCGCCCGACTTTGCTGCCAATACTTTGTACCCAGCTGATTGTAAAAGATTTTGTCGTAGTTGAAGAGCCGTCTGCTCGTCATCGATGCAGAGGACCGTGGCTGTTTTGGATTCCATCTCGAAGGTGCGCACAAAAGGACCCGCAGGTTAGTCTCGTTAGATTCATACATACGGGCTTTGTCGCGCAATACAGGAATTCATGTAGCGGTTCGCCACTGCTAATGCAGTCATGATGATGCCGGGCTGGTCGATTCCCTGACTATAAGCTCGGGCTGTACGGCGATCTCTTTCTCTGGCTGCTGTTTATGCTCGATTCGCTCTACCAGCAGGTCGACCGCGATCTCTCCCATTTTGTATAGCGGCTGCCGTATGGTCGTAAGACTTGGGTAATGAAAAGATGCTGCCGGAATGTCGTCGAAGCCGACGACAGAAACATCTTGTGGTACCCGCAGTCCAGCCTCTTGGAAGGCACGTATGGCCCCAATAGCGGAAATGTCGTTGTAGGCAAACAAGGCGCTAAACGGGCGCCTTTTCTCTATGAGTTTCTTGCCGAAAGGGTAGCCGAGGTTGGGTGTGGAGTCGGTTGTGTCAATCTGGATCACGAGTTCCGGATCAATTTGCAGGCCAATTTCTGCAGCTACGTCTTCCACGGCGCTCCAGCGCGAATGCGCGTCCGCGCTCTCGGGATGTCCCTTCAGAAAAGCGATCCGCCGGTGGCCAAGTCCAAACAGGTGTTTAAGAGCCAGGTCAGCCGCATGGCGATGGTCTAGCACAATGTTGGTTACACCTTCGTTCTCGAGGTGTCCTGGTATCGCGACCGCAGGAACTGGAAGCGAGTGCGCCAGATTGAAGTCCAGCGTGATGATCCCTTCGGCCCCGCGTTGCAGCAACAACCGGGCATACTTATCGAAGAGCTCGGGATCGTGCCGATGCACGCCTGTAACAAAGAAGTAGTTCTTCTGCCGCGCGCTGCCCTCGATACCGGCAATTATTGTGGAGCTGTACCCGTCACCGATTTCGTGCGCGATCACGCCAATGGTGAAGGTCCGCTGCTTGCGCAGCGTACGGGCAAAAAAATTGGGGCGATAGTCGAGCTTGCGAGCCGCGGCAATGATTCGCTCCCGCGTCGACTTGGGGATATGCCGGGCAGAAGGGGCATCGTTGAGTACCGCCGAAACGGTCCCGGCGGAAAGACCAACGTGAGCCGCCACTGCTTTCAACGTCACGCTAGCTTCCGTCAGTTTCTTGTCTACCATGGTGTAGTAAAACGTTTTGATAACGGCAAAGTTCCACTGAAAGCGGTTCCATTATATGGCAGATGCAAGCTTTTCAGCAGGAAAACAGCTACAAACAATCAGCACAGGATAGGCTTAGCCGTGTAATCCGGCGCGCCAGAGCAAATAGCTGACGCTTTCCTTGATAAGGGCCGTCCATTTGACCCAGATCGATTTCGGCTTCGAGTCCGGCCGAGGAGCCAGGAACACTTGCAAGCCCTGATGTGCCAATAGCATACGGATTCTAAACATATGGTATCCGTCGCTGACTGCGAGGCAGCTCGTCATCTGCTTTTGTCTCATGATCGCGCCTACCCGCGCCGCCGACCCCGCGGTGTCTGAGGCATGAGTTTCGGCAATCAGTGCAGAATCGGGAACTCCCTTGCGCATCAGATAGTCGCGTCCGACCCCGCCTTCGCTGAATCTTGGATCCGCCGCGTGGCCCCCAGTGGTGATGATCGTTGACGCCAGACCTTGCCTGTAGATCTGATATGCGTGGTCGAGTCGTGCCCGAAATACCGGTGAAGGGCGTCCGTCATACTGCGCCGCGCCGAATACAACAATGGCGTCAGCATAGTGGAGTTCCTGTTTGCGTGAGTCCCGCAGAATCATTGAGGAAATGAAGCAGAAGGCGCCCACCACTACCACGGCAGCAATCAACGCCGTCCAAACCACCCAACCAGTGGAGCTTCGCTTCTTCGCCGGCTTTTTACCTATCCCTTCGCGAAAAATTCCGAGATCTCCTGCGCCGGAATTGCCCCTTCGCGCATCACTCTCCAGCGCGCGTCATCGTCAGTCAGGTCGACAATCGTGGAGGGGATTTCGCGCGGTGATTCGCCGCCGTCCACGATGATCGAGATGCGGGAGCCAAGCTGATCTCGAACCGCAGATGCCGTGGTGCACTCGGTTTCCCCGCTCAAGTTTGCAGATGTCGCAGTGATGGGGATCTGGGCCGCTTTAACGACCGCCAGCGGAATGTGAGCATTGGGTACTCTCAGAGCCACGTTGCCGGTATTGGCCGTCACTTTCAACGGCAGACGTGATGCAGCCCTGACGATTATGGTCAGCGGTCCCGGCCAAAACTTTTTCGCCAACGCGTAAAACTCTTCCGGCAACGGTTTGGCCAGCTCCTCCGCCTGCTCTACATTCTCGATCAGGAGAGAAAGTGGCTTGTGTCGTGAGCGCGATTTGATCTCGTACACTCGCTCGACGGCGCGCAAATTAAACGGATCGGCGGCAAGGCCGTAAAACGTGTCCGTTGGCATGCCTAGAACTTCGCCAGCCCGGATCTGGTCGGCGGCATACCGGATGAGCGAAGGCTCAGGTTTTTCGCTGCTGATCTTCACTATTTCCACGCGCACCAGGGCTCTCCGGGACCGTTGTATTTGAGAAAGTTAAGATAACACGATCACCCGTTCTGCGCCGAGTAGCGCGTATGATCTGTCATCAGGAGCAGCATTTTGCAGAAGGCCACGAAACGAGACCACAGGCAGCGCGATTCCGACCGCTTACGCCGTATTGAGGGCCGGCACAACGCACTACTCAAGGAGCTGCGCCTTGCCTTCAATCGCGGTGAACTGACGCCGTCAGGTGAGTGTGCAGTCGAAGGCTTCCGCATTATCGAAGAAGCCATCCGCAGCGGCCTCAAGCTTCGGGCGGTTTTCGTCAGTGAGTCGGGCCGGGACCGCGCCGCGCGCCTGCTGCCCCAGATAGGCTCGCATGTCGACACTCTCTTAATACCTGACAAACTGTTTGCCAATGTCGTTCCGAGCGATAACCCACAAGGGGTTGCCGCATTAGTTCGCGTGAAGGCTCACACGCTCGACGAAATCGTGACGAATACAACGACGGGAGCTTTGCTCGTGATCGCTGGCCTTCAGGACCCCGGAAACCTGGGCACTATTCTCCGCTCTACCGAGGCCTTCGGAGCAAAGGGTGTGTTGCTCGGACAAGGAACGGTTAGCGCCTACAACAACAAAGTAGTTCGAGCTTCGGCCGGGTCCATTTTTAGGACACCGCTGGCCGGGACTGATCTGAAGACCGCCATTCCCATGTTGCGGTCGAAAGGCATTCGCCTGATAGCGACCTCTTCTCACAAGGGCACTCCTTTGCCAGAAGCGGTACTCGCCGGCGAAGTTGCAATCTTTATAGGCAATGAAGGCGCGGGAATCGACAAGAAGCTTCTTTCAGAGATGGATGAGCTCGTTATGATTCCCCACTCACCACGAGTTGAGTCGTTGAATGCCGGTATTGCAGCCAGCATCATTCTGTACGAAGTTGCCAGGCAAAGGACTTAAATACTGTCGTTTGCTGTTGGTCGTTAGCCGTTTGCCCAAAACTCAGCACTAATGCTTAAAGCCAACGACGAAGGACCCATGACCAAAGACGAAAAACCATGAGCTTGTTTCAAGCAATTCCGGGAGGAAACGAATCCCCTGACAAGAGTCGCCCGCTTGCCGATCGCATGCGGCCTCGCACTCTCGACGAGTTCATCGGGCAAGAACACATCATTGCGCCGGGCAAGCCCCTACGTGCGCAGATCGAGCGAGACGATATCAGTTCGCTCATCTTCTGGGGCCCACCGGGTACAGGTAAAACGACGCTGGCGCAGATCATCGCCCGCATGACTCGCGCCGAATTCATTGAGTTCAGTGCCGTGCTGTCGGGCATCAAGGAAATCAAGCAGGTGATGGCCGACGCCGAACGCGCGCGTCAGTACGGCACTCGCACCATCGTCTTCGTCGATGAAATTCACCGTTTCAACAAGGCCCAGCAGGACGCATTTCTGCCGCACGTTGAGAAAGGTAATATCCGCCTGATCGGCGCGACCACCGAGAACCCGTCGTTTGAAATTATCTCAGCGCTGTTATCGCGTAGTCGCGTCTACATTTTGAACCCTCTGAGTGAGGAGCAGATCGTTCTCTTGCTCCGACGCGCGCTGACGGATCGCGAACGCGGCCTTGGGAAGCTGAATCTCACCGCAAGCGATGACGTTCTTCGCCAGATCGCCTCATACTCGAGCGGCGATGCCCGCAGCGCATATAACGCACTGGAAGTCGCTACGGCGCTAGTGGGAAGAGTTTCCGAATCCCACCCTTCGAACACCGCGAAGGGTGGAGCACCATCGGAAGCCGGACAGATCACGACTGAAATCGTCAAAGATGCGCTGCAAAAGCGTGTCCTGCTCTACGACAAGTCCGGCGAAGAGCATTACAACCTGATTTCAGCGTTGCACAAATCTGTGCGCAACAGCGATGTCGACGCGTCTCTGTACTGGCTGGCGCGAATGCTCGAAGCCGGTGAAGACCCTCTCTATGTCGCGCGCCGTCTGGTACGGATGGCAGTTGAAGACGTCGGCCTTGCCGATCCCACCGCGCTTTCTCTTAGTATCGCGGCAAAGGACGCCGTGGACTTTATCGGAATGCCCGAAGGAAATCTCGCGCTTGCGCAAGCAGCCGCCTATCTTGCTCTGGCACCCAAATCCAACGCGCTCTACACCGCATACGGCGAAGTCCAGCAAGATGTAGAGCGCACCGCTGCCGAGCCGGTCCCGCTGCATCTGCGTAACGCGCCAACCGGGCTTATGAAGAACCTGGGATACGGTAAGGACTACCAATACGCGCATGATTTCGACGACAAAGTCACCAACATGCAGTGCCTCCCAGAGAATCTAAAGGGTCGTCGCTACTATCAGCCTACAAGCGAAGGAGTCGAGAGGCGAATTCGTGAGCGAATGGAAGAAATTCGAAGAATCAAATCGCGCCCAGGGCACGAATCGAAGGACGCCCCGGAAGCATCGCATTAAGACACAGCGCAAACGGCCTCGTGCATGCGTGACGTTCCGGTCGCGACCCGAGTGGCTCGGGCCGCTTTTGATCATGTTGTTACTCGTCTCGCCAGCAGTGGCGAAACAAGTCACGCTTCGGCTTCCGTTGCAGCCGGGAGAACCGGAAGAAATCGCAGTTGTGATTTTTGACGATGAACATGTGTCGGCAGCGGATGTAAAGCGCTGGATCCTGCTTGATGAACACGGCGAGTATTCCACTCCAATTGCCCTTGTATATGCCGACTGCAGGACAAGTGACGCGCCTAAGCTGGAACAGGAGATTGTGAGAGCCCGGCAGACTGTGGCTGAACTCGATCCCAATAACTATCCGCCAGAGCTATCCGCCGTCGTCATGTACCTCAACAATCTGCAATCGCTGTGGCTGTGGATGGGAGAGCAGGAACTGGAATTTCTGAAAACGGGCAAAGGGCCCGATAACGAATACGAAGGAACAGAACTGGAGCGGTGCCAGTTGCATCCTGAGACTTTGGACAGGGAGCAAGCCTGTCACGACGTTTCTTACACGTGGCACAATTGCGCGCTTCGGATAATGGAAGCGAAACTGGGCAGCTATCCTAAAGAGCAGTGGAAGGCATTCCTCGATACGTACGGAATTCAAGAGCGCATCGAATCCACGATCGACGATTGAGGCTGCTGCGAGTTACCGGAATCGCGCCCGGTGTTCTTTCAGGATGCAAATATCCATCAACACGAATATACCCGCCCTTTGCGCCTTTTCCGCCGCCTTCTGATGAATGACGCCTTCCTGCATCCAGATAGCTGGTACCCTCAATTGGATCGCCTGATCGACTACTTCCTCCACAAACTCCGGGCGGCGAAAGATATTTACGATATCGATCTTGTCCGGAACTTCTGATAACGAACGATAGGATTTTTCTCCCAGCGCCTCGGCGATGGTCGGATTTACGGGAATAATTCGATAGCCATGGGCCTGCATGTAGGCGGAAACCCCGTGACTCGGCCGCAGGGGGCTATCGGAGAGGCCAACTACGGCGATGGTTTTGGCGCGTTCTAAGAGCTGGCGAATCGGGTCGGCATTGGGCAGGGAAGCCACACCAGTATTCTAGCCGCTGCCCGCTAGTCTTTCTTGGCGGTTTCCACCTTCTGCTTAAACATTCGAAGCCCGAGCTTGCGGATGGTCTCAGAAACTTCCTTGTTGCCAGCGAGGTTTTTCAGGTCTTGCACGAGAAGATTTTTCATCAGGCCGAGAGCGACATCCAGCGGAGTGCGGGGGTTGAAGACGAGGTTCCTTACCACGGCATAGTTCTTGGCAAAACGCCGCTTCATGGGGATGGCGCGCAGCACTGCCTCAAGCACGTTTTTTTGCGAAGCGAACTTTTCAACTTCGCCGTCGGTAATTTTCGGCGAGTCCAGGACCGCGAGTGCGACCAGCTTGGTGCCATCGCGCACGAGAATCGACCTTTCTTCTTTCGTGCCCTTCATCGCCAGCTGAATTCTGCCTTTGATATCGAGCTTGGCAATTTTCTGCAGCACGCTTCCGCGCTGTTCGTCTTGAGGATTTGTGATTTTCTTGGGCGCCATCTTAGGCGCAGAAGTTTGACTGGACTTCGCGGGAGCAGGCGCGGCTGAAGCCGCCGCAGCTGCTGCAGCCTGTGGCTCGGCGGCGGGCACTTCTTCATAGATCCCGCCGAGCGGCTGAAATGGCTTGTCTCCTTCAGCCGCAATTTCAGCCTCATGTTCCTTTAGGAATGCGTTAACTGCGCTCTCAGTTTCCGGATCGGAAGCCGTCTCTGCTTCCGCATCCGACTCAGGCCCAGTGCTTTCCCCTGGTCGCGTAATTTGATCTGAAGAGGTTACTGAGCGTTTAGCCTCCTCGGACCCTGCAGGGACGGCGTCAGCTGGATTTTCTGCCGGCTTCACCTCGGCAACCACCACTTTCTTGCCGGTAATCGCCTCTTGCACGCGCGCTGCCTGTGCCCCGCTCAGGGTTTTGTTTGAACTCAGTTCATTGAGAATGATCCGCGATCCCCGAACCCGAGGGCTCTCGAGCATGTCGTCAATCCACTCGCCTTTCAGCGCGGCCGCGAGCTCGCTGAGTTTGTTCGTCGACACCGAAGGATTTTCAAGGAGAAGCGGAAACAGCGGGGGACGGAGATTTTTCGGCGCAAGCCAATAGTCCAATACTTCTTTCGGGGTTGCTGGATTTGATGCAATTGCCTTCGCGGATTTTTCGTCCCAGCCGGCGAGCGTCATGCGTGCCTGCTCGCCGAAAATCTTGTTGTTGTCCGCCAGATAAACCAGTATCTCGACCATCTCTTCCGCAGGCACATGAAGTGCCCCCTTGGCTGCGGTCATCATCTGGTGCGATGGCAGCGCGTTGCGGCGAATTAAGTCCAGTTTGCCAGGCATAGTTCTTCCCGCGCAGTTTTCTGCACACTTCAGGGTCTCGCATGGATAGCTCCCTTTCCAGTATTTTCAGGTTGAGCACGGTTACCGAAGGCACCAGCTAGCTTTGGCCTGCTCCATCCCGGGAAGGACCGCTGTTTCGGCGCATTCGCAAGTACGCGCGGATGAAGGGCTGCAGATCGCCATCGAGCACGCGATCGACATCACCGACTTCGGTCTTGGTTCGATGATCTTTGATTAATCGGTAGGGCTGCAGCACATAAGATCGAATCTGCGAGCCAAAATCGATATCCAGCTTCGATTCCTCGATTTTCTTCGTGGCCTCGCGCTTCTTTTCCATCTCGTATTCGTAGAGCTTTGATCGCAGCATGCTCATCGCGCGATCTTTGTTTTTGTGCTGCGAGCGTTCGTTCTGGCAGGCTGCGACGATCCCAGTAGGAATATGCGTGATGCGCACGGCGGAATCCGTCGTATTCACGTGCTGGCCGCCTTTGCCGCTGGAACGATAGGTATCGATGCGCAGGTCTTCCGGCTTGATGACAACTTCGATTGATTCGTCGATTTCGGGCGACACGAACACGCTGGCAAACGAAGTATGGCGGCGTTTTGCCTGGTCGAAGGGGGAAATCCGCACAAGCCGGTGCACGCCGATTTCGCTGGTCAGAAGGCCAAATGCGTATTCACCATTCACACCGAATGTCGCCGATTTAATCCCCGCTTCCTCGCCTGGCTGATAGTCGTAGAGCACGGTCTGGAATCCCTGGCGCTCAGCCCAGCGCAGGTACATGCGCATCAGCATTTCCGCCCAATCTTGTGATTCGGTTCCACCGGCGCCAGGGTGAATGGTTACGATGGCATTCTGGGGATCGTTTTCGCCGGAAAGAAGCGTCTCCGTTTCCAGCTGATCAACCCGCTCACGTAGCGCATCTATCTCTCGGCGGAGATCGGCTTCAACGTTCTCACCTTCTCGCGCAAGATCGAAATAGGCAGAGATGTCGTCCGTGCGCCGCGCGAGGTCTGCTTCCGTGGAAAGCATATCCTCCAGACGTTTCTTCTCGCGCATGACCTGCTGTGATCTTTGCGGGTTCGACCAGAGATTTGGATCGGCTGCTTGCTTGTCGATTTCGGTTAGTTGCGGGCGGAGTTTGCCGGCGTCAAAGGTACTCCCGTAATTCGAGGACCTTCTGCTGCAGCGCTGAGTATTCCTGTTCGAGTTCCTGAATCATGCCTGGCGTGTGCCTTTTACGGGAGTAAGGGCGGCGAGAACCGCGCCCAATGAAATTATCGCACAGCCGTAAGCCAGCCAGTCTCCATGGCGGGTGTAGAAAGTAGTTGCGCTTTCGAGTGCGTACCTTGCTTGTAGGACAGTACGAACTTTGCGCGGGACACTCTGCACCACACGTCCGTTCGGGTCGATTGCCGCCGTCACTCCAGTGTTGGTCGCACGCAGCAGCCAGCGTCCGTTTTCCACTGCGCGCATTCGCGCTTGTTTGAGGTGCTGCGCATACGCGCCGCTGTCGCCGTACCAACCATCGTTGGAGATATTCACGAAGACCTGTGCTCCGCTTTTCGCGAAGCGCCGAACTTCATCAGGGAAAATTGATTCGTAGCAAATGAAGATACCCAGTCTTACTTCTCCCGCTTGCAGCGGTTCACGCGACCGCCCTCGCGTAAAGTCCCCAACTTCTTTCGTGAGACCGCCAGCAAATGAAAGCAAGTTCTTGAATGGCACATACTCGCCAAATGGCACGAGATGAACTTTGTCGTAGCGCGCCTTGAATTCGCCATCTGGCCCGACGAGCATGGCCGAGTTGTAAATCTGCTGCCCGGCTCTCTTCGCGTTCTCGACTCCGACACTGCCCACCACTACCCACGCCTGCCGGCTGCTCGCTGTATAACTGAGCGCTGCGCGGAAAGGCGCGTCGTCGGTGTAGAAGGGCGCTGGCGATTCCGGCCATACGATCAGGTCGGCATGCTGCGGCTCAGTTGCAGAAGGACTCACACTCAGTCTACTCAAATCGGTCAGCGTGTTCTCAAAGTATTGGTGTGTCCAATCCGCGCTGTCGAGCACAGGGATATTTGCCTGGACCAGCAATGCGCCGCGATCCGTTGCAAACGGCGCGGCTGGAATCCAGCGCGCGGCTTGCAAAACAACTACTGCGCCGACCGACGCCACAATAAGAGCCCTGCGACGATGTCGGCGAAGCAGGAAGGCGGCAGCAAAGGCCGCATTCACAATCATGATTTCCAGGGATAATCCGTAGACTCCGGTGACGGACGCGATCCTCGCCAATGCGACGTTGTCAACCTGCGTAGTACCCAAAAGGTCCCATGGAAAACCGCTAATGCGCGTACGCGCGAACTCCACCGCGACCCAGACGACGGGTGACAACACCAGCGCGGTTCGTTCCGATAATTTCGCGAGCAGGCTTATGCACAAGCCAAACAGTCCGTGATAAAGACCGAGATACAGGCAAAAAAGAATCAGCAGTCCCGCAGCGCCGGCTGCGTTGATCCCGCCATATTGCTTCATCGTGCTGTAAACCCAATAGCAATTCCCGCCGTACCAGAGGATCCCGCAAACATAGCCAAGAAGAAATCCCTGCACTGATGTTGCGGGGAGTAACTTCACCGCACCTTGTAGTTGTAGCGTCTCCGGTCGACGAGAGCGCAGGAGCGCAACTAGTAGTGGCGCGACCGCGACCCAGCACAAAAAGTAAAGATTTGGCAGAGGGAAAATTACGACCTGGAGCACTGCCGAGAAAACGGCCAGCAGCCACGCCTTGAGCTCAACGCCGAGCATTGCTGAGAAAGGATATCAGGGGCGGCTCAGAACAGATTGCTTCAGGCGACTTTGGACGAACTCGACGATTTCGGCGGTCACGTACTCCGGCGCGCGAACTCTGAATGAGGGCCGCACCGGACTGGTGGCCAGCGAAATCCCGGGCCAGCGTGTTTCAGCACCTGAGGCGTGAAGAATGATCGCATTCGCGCGATCGAGAAATCGCCGAGCTGACTCCTTGAAGTCCTCCGTTGCAGGATCGAGAACCGAAATGTAGATGTCCGCTTTCAAGAACTTCACAATGCTGTTCGATTCGAGAATCGCATTCTCCGCCTCGTCCAATCTTCGCTGAATCGCGGGAATTGCCTGCGCCAGTTCCCCTTGAGCCGTCCGAACCCAAAATGACTTCCTCGCTCCTGCGACTAAGAATCGCGAGCTGTCCGATTTTCCAGACCGGTCTTTCTCTTCCGTCATGGCCCACGCGTGATCAGCCGTCGCGCATTGGCACGGCTTTCCATTCAGAGAGCAGCGGCCGTGCCCAAATTGCGTAACCTTGAACGCCGTCCAGTTGTAAGCAGGCAATGCCGCGATCAATCCTGCTACCACGCTGGTTTTGCCAACGTTGCGAGAATGCCCGCCGACGACAACGATCGCCACTACTATTCCTTTCTTCCCAACCGAGCCAGCGCTGCCAGATTTCTCAAGTATTCGCGTAACGGCTTTGCCGGAGTCCCCCAGAAAGCCACGCCTTTGCCGCGCAGAATTTTTTTCGGCAAGACTCCTGCCTGGCCGCCGAGCATGACTCCTTCTTGGATGCGCGCATGTTCGCCCACGCCGACCTGGCCGCCGATCACGACGTTGTTTTCGATCGTAATGCTTCCCGAGAAGCCCGCCTGTGCGGCGATAAGAACGTTCTCCCCTATCAGGCAGTTGTGCCCAATGTGCACCAGATTATCGATCTTAGTTCCACGCCCGATGCGAGTTACCTCTAGCGCGCCACGGTCGATTGTCGCGTTCGCGCCGATTTCGACGTCGTCTTCGATCTCAAGCCTCCCGATCTGCGGGAATTTTTCATGCTTGCCACTCTCCGGGTCGCGCACGTAGCCAAAGCCATCACTACCCAGCACCGCGCCGGCGTGAACGATTACGCGATTGCCGATCTTCGTACCCGGATAGATCGTCACATTCGGATAAATTGCGCAGTCTTCCCCGATATCGACCTTGTCGCCAATTACGCATCCCGACCCGATGCTGCTTCGACTTCCAATCACTGCACGTCCCACGACGGCCCTTGCGCCTACCGAAACTTTATTGCCAAGCCTTGCCGCGGGATCGACAACCGCCGTGCCGTGAATACCCGCGCCTGCCTCACGATCTCGGAACAGCCGCTCTGCGCGTGCGAAAGCCAGTTTGGGATTAGCCACAATCAGCAGAGCTTTCGCCGAAATTACCTTTTCCGCAAACTTGCCAGTTATCACCACCGCCGCTTTCGACTGCAACGCGGCAGGAAGATTTGTTTCGTCTTCGACAAATACGAGATCGTGCTCAGCTGCTGATCGAATACTTGCTACGCCGTTCACCTCGAAACGATCGTCGCCCTTCACCCGGGCGCCAATCGCCTTTGCTATGTCTCTTACGGAGACGGCCATGCCACTTGTTGTATACGTTCGCGTTGGGAAAGAAAAGTTCGGACAAAGCCATTAACCACGAAGGACACGAAGGTGCATCAAGGGAAAACATTCGCAGTTGATTATTTGTTACAGGAGCTTGCCTGGAACAGGGTTGGAGATCCCTCGTTCGTGCCTTCCTTCGTCTTCCTACGTGCCCTTTGTGGTTAACGCCTTCCCAATCGCTGCCAGCACGTGCTGTGATTTAATGAGGCCTCATGGAGATTGTCGCTGTCATTCCCGCGCGCCTTGCGTCACAGCGCCTTCCGCGCAAGATGCTGCGCGAAATTCACGGCAAGCCGCTCGCCGTCTGGGTCTACGATGCCGTACGACAGTCCAATCTCTTGAGTGATGTGATTATCGCCACGGACTCGGAAGAGATTCGTCGCGCCTGCGAGCAGCATTCCTGCAAAGTCCAGATGACGTCAGACACGCATCGCTCCGGGACCGAGCGCGTTCACGAAGTCTCGCAATCGGTTGAAGCCGATGTGTACATCAACGTTCAGGGTGACGAGCCGATGATCCGTGCCAGTCATATCGAAGTGCTTGTCGCACTGATGAAGAAGCCCGAAGTTCCGGTCGGCACCCTAATGACGCCTGCCGCGCCTGAAGAAATCGCAAATCCCAACGCCGTCAAGGTAGTGACTGATGCGAACGGTCGAGCGCTGTATTTCTCCCGGTCGACAATTCCGTATGATCGTGATGGCTCGCGACCAAAGTATTTCAAGCACCTCGGAATCTACGCCTACCGCAAACAGTGGCTGGAGCGTTTCGTCAGTCTTCCCGAGTCTTCGCTGGAACGCGCCGAGCGGCTGGAACAGCTGCGACTATTGGAAAATGGCATTCCGATTTACGTGGCGGAAACCGCGTTTGACAGCATTGGAGTCGATACGGAAGAGGATCTCGCGCGCGTGCTGCAAAAACTCAAGCCGTAGGATCCGTGAATCCTACGGCTCAAGCAGGGCTGAAACTGCAATTAGCGATGTCCGCCGTGACCGCCGCCACCACCGACGTGGCCTCCGCCAAACGAGCCATGACCACCACCGCCAAAGCCGCCTCCTCCACCGAACCCGCCGGAGCTTCTACCTCCGCCAAACCCACCAGAGGGCCTGCCACCGCCGAAGCCGCCAGAAGGCCGGGCGCCTCCAAACCCGCCACCATAGCTGGGCGCGTGACCACCACCATACGATGGCATTGACCGGCCGCCGCCGTATGACGGCATTGAACGTCCATAGGAGCCGCTCATTCGTGGAGCAGGTGAGGGCCGGCTGTACGAGCCGCCACCGTATGAGCGCGCAGAACGTCCGCCATCGTCATACACTGACGACCTTCCGTAACCACCGTAGCTTTGTGGCCCGCGATTGTAAGCCTGGTTCGTGTAGCTTCGATTGTGCTCAGCAACCTGAGGCGACGGCCTCGGCACGTTCAGCGCTCCGCGTGGCCCGGAGCCACCGCGAGGAGCTGCACCCTGCGGCGCAGGGCTCATCCCACGTGGCGAATAGCTCGGGCTCGGAGCGCCTCCACGGGGTGAATAGCTAGGACCGGCTGCGCGAGGGGAGTACGTCGGCTGACTTCGTCCGATATTCGGCGAACCCATCCCGGCCGAAGGCGGACGCGGCACATTGTTCCGCGACACCATTTCAGGAGCGGACATGCGACCACTGCCCGGAGCTGGACTCATCACCCGACCCCCGATGCTTTCGCGGCCACCGAAGTTTCCACCTGCGTTCGGCGGACGCGGAACCGACCGCACGCCCGCATTTGGCATCGGTCGAGCGTTGCTCCCTGCGCCCGGCATTGGCCGCGAGTTGTTGCCGGCATTTGGCATCGGCCGAGAGTTATTGAACGCCGGCCCGTGATTTGCGCCGCCCGTCACATCCCCGGGCCGTGACGTCTGGCCGGGTCTGGCGACGTTGTTGTGAACCCCGGCGTGTCCATTGAATCCGGCGCGTGCTCCCATGTTAGGGGCCGATCCTCGTATTCCTGCATTAACACTGGCTCGAGCACCGGTATTAAACCCGCGGTTCGGCGATGCCAATCGGCTCACTACAGGCCGCGAAAACACTCTCTGCGGTGGAACCGCCCTGGCGCTGGTCGATCCGAGCCGGCTCGCCCTTGTCGGAGCAACTCCCAGGGAGTGAACCGGCGTGAGCCGATTCATATCGTGAGCAGAGATGCGGATGTTGTTATGCGCAACCGAAAGCGAATTCACAATTGTGGTGCGGTTCACGACCGTGAGCCCGCCACGCGCGTGCAAGTTCTCATACCGCATGTGGAAGCCGTTGCCGCCGGCGAAGCGGCCACGAACAAAATGATGATTGTAAAAACCGTTCAGCCCAAAGTGTCCGCCGGCAAAGAAGCGGCCGTTGGTGTAGTTGATCCGGTTGAAGTAGAACCGGCTCACGCCAAACCACGGAATGAACGGATCACGGAATCCGAGCGGGCACCAGCCAAAACCTCCGCCGAATCCCACGCCTACACCCCAGCCGCCGCCAAACCAGGCCACCAATGCGGGAGCGTAATAAGGACGAACCCAAATCGGTCCCGGAGCCCATCCCCAGAAGCCACCGGCAAATACCCATCGACCGTAGTGGAACGGCGCGAATCCCCAAGGCTCGTAGTCTACCCACGTCCATCCCCACGGATACTGCCAGATCCAGTGCCCGTAATAGTATGGCGCCCATCCAGGGGCGACCGTGGGATACCATACTGGCCCGTATTCTTCGGTTTCCTTCCAGTTTCCGTATTCGTCAAGATCCTCATAGCCCACGACATCAGGCGAAACATATTTGGAGGAGGCAGAATTGTCGAGCCGCCGGTCGCGTGAACTTGCCCATTCATCAAACGCATCAGCCGCTGGCGCGCCGTGGATATCGACATTCATTGATGTGCCGTTGCTGAACCGCGCCTGCTCGTTGGCATGAATGTGAACGGATGGCCCATCCCCGGTCGAGTCTCCTTCACCTCGCCAAACTGTGATTACGGTCTTGTCGGTGTCAGGATTGACATCGAATCGGTAGTCGCCAGGTTTGAGCACGGTAAACGCCTGGTTTGGCGTATCGACTTCGTATCGCTCGTTGTCATAGAGACGGCGCACATGCAGGTTCATCGCACCCTGATGTAACTGCAGCTGCACCGTGTTTTCGCTTATGTTGGTCAGAGTCAGACTGGTCTCGGAACCGATCCGAATCAGCCCCGTTCCCACGCCAATTTCCGCGCGTGAGTCTTTATCAGCCCAGATGTTGTCGGAATTTGTCAGTGGACGATTCAGTTCTCCGGAAACCCAATCGCCGGTTCCCTGTGGCTGTATTGAAATTGAGCCGGTCATGTACTGCAGCCGCGCCGTGCGGGCAGGAGGGTCGGTTGTTGCGGGCTGATTTGCCTGGGAGGCGCTGGCTTCGTCGTTAGCATCCGCCTGCGGCTGATCGTACTGCGGCTCAGGCGGTGCCGCTTGACTATCATCTGCTTGATTGTCGTTTGGAAGCGGCTGAGTATCTGCCGTGGAATCGTATTGCTCGTTTGAATTGGAATCGGAATTGGTCTGCGCGGCCGCCAGCGCCGGTCCGGTCATTACCGCAAGGACCGTAAAAATGCTTAGAAAACGTTGAAAATTCTTCATAAACCCTCCCCAGAAGCAACCTGGCTTCCGAGCGGCTCCGGCCTGGAATCAGGGCGGGAGTAGGCCATTTGCTGTCTCCAATGTAAACCCCGGCAGATAGAAAGAGTTGCGGCCTGTTTCCCCTTGAAATGGGCTATAAACGGGCAGGTTTGGGCGCCAGATGGCGATTGGGAACGGGATGGTTTAGTCTGGCCCTTCTACGGCAAGGCGAATCACAGAGACCGTAGAGCATCAAACTGATCGGGCGTTCACGATATGTTTTCTGAAGATCTCATACCCTCCTTTTCACGCTGGCGCTTCCGCGCTGCCATGATTCTGGGCGTCGCTGCTGACGCCATACAAATTTTCGCTATACCGCTGTTCGGGGAGGGTGCGCTTTCTCCGATGGACGACATCCTCGATCTTGCCGTGGCCGCGGTGCTGGTTCGCTTGCTCGGATGGCATTGGGAATTTCTGCCCGCCTTTGCTGCCGAACTCGTGCCCGGGGTGGACCTGGTTCCGTTCTGGACGCTGGCGGTTGGGAACGTCTATCGCAAATGGAAGCAGAAATCTGTCGAGGAAGAAACGACAGAAACAGGTCAGGTGATCGAAGGCGAGTACCGATAGTTCCAGCGGCTATCTATCGCTTTCAGGGGCCTGAAGCGTTGGAGACTCCGAGCGGCAGCAGATGCCAAAGTTCTGCCACAACTTGAACCATGGGCTATTGGCTAATCTCTCATCGTGCCGCCGATTCGCAGCCGAGACGTCGACTGGAGTGAGCGGGCGTATATCCGCCTGCTCAAATAAGCGTTCCAGTTCCTCGATATCGGCTATGACCCGCTCGACGTCCATGCGCCCTACAGTATAGCAACGGCAACTGGAATTTTGGGAAAACTACCGTCCACTTGGGTTGGACAATTCGCTTGACGCAATGGCAATCTATAGGCAGCACTAGAGTTGGGCGCTTAACTCAGCGGTAGAGTGCCATCTTCACACGGTGGAAGTCATAGGTTCGAATCCTATAGCGCCCACCAGCTTACAAGAGGATCCGAACCTTATCCTGCCCTTCAAAGCAAGTGCGACTTCCGGTTGCTTAGCGTATGTCGGACATCACAGCATCCCCGTAAAAGCTCAGTGTGGTTTCTGATGTCAGCGTGGTAGATGAGACATGCTGCATACGAACCGGCCCGCAAAGTGAGAATACAGCTACACAACAAAGTTTCGCCTTGTATTCGCTCCAAAGTCGTGGCATATTGCGAGAAGAAAGGAAAGAGCAACAGAAATGAGCAAATATACTCATACGGTGTACCGAGACGCAAAAACAGGTCGATTGCTCTCGGAACGAAAAGCCGATCAGTTGCCGACAAGCCGAGTGGTACGGGAGCAGATGCCAAACCCGGGGCGTGGCGATACTCGTAGAGGTAAGAAATAAACCTTGAACCTTCGCGGGCGTCCCAGTCCGCCCGTGTTGCCTTCACGAGTTACCATGTTGCTTTAATCACCCAGTCCCCTTGTTCTGCCAGACCTTTCGCCGGACTTCTTGCTTTTAGTTTTCTGACGGGTGTAGTGGCGGGCACAAACCTTCATACCCCGGAATCATGCCAGAGGAATATCTGGATATGCGCAAGATCGAAATAGGCGGCCCGACATCGTAGCTTTTTTTTCTGCTGCTGGCGTTAATTTCGAGCTGGATCAGTTCTTTGGTTGCGGATACAGGGTCAGCCGCAAAATGTTTATACCAAGGAGAACCCGGATTCGTAGCCGTATTCATCTCGTCGTTATTACCCAAGCCCAGGATTGCGCCCACTTTGAATGGGTGTCCGGTGGATACGGCCTTCGTCTTGTTGGCATCAATCCGGAACTGAATCAGCATACCAACGGGAACATCCTCAAAGGTGGCAAATACGATGTCTAGAATGGTAATGCCGTGTAGCCATCGCTCATATTCGGGCGTGTGGTATTTTCTGTTGAATTCGATGACAGCTGACAGCTGATCGGTTATTGGAGGCACCACAGCTGCATAAACTTCCTTGATGCTGTGCACGTTTGCCATCGCCTTATCGACAGCGTCGAAGACATCGTAATTGGACTGTTTAAAACCATATGCGCCCACCGGAAGATAAAAAATGTTCCCAACCTTACGAATCTTGCAGCCCTGAGACATTCCCGTTGTTGTGCCTCTGGCAGTCCCTTGCATAACACTGTCCGCCCCAATAAAAACCGAATCGGGGGTGACAATCACCACTCCAGCAGTGCCGAAAGCGGAGGCTCGCGCCAGAAACAGCGTGCATAACAACAGTGTCGGTTTATTAAGCAGCATCCACGCAGTTTATATTGGAAAAGCCCGGACAACATGTATCACTTGAAGAAGTTAAAAGCAGCGGCTGGATCGTCCATGCCATTTACATGCCGTTTGCACTGCACCGCATCGAATGAGCGCGTCTTAGCGCCCGCCTGCTGCTCTCCAAGTTGTTAGAATCGCGTTGGCGCATCAAGTTCGAATCCTATGGCGCCCACCATCTTTGCAGTCACTAGCAGTACTTGTGCTTCGTTCCACGAAAGGCAAGCTCGGCGAATTGTTGGTCGCCGTACTCATGCGAGAAAAACACACTTGCGCTGTCGGCCGTACTGACCGTTATTATTACTGGGACCGTTAGCTATCGTCTGAGGTCAATCATGAACTTGCTCCGTCTCGTCTGTGCTGTTCTGTTTCTGGCTTCTTTCTCGCACGCCGACAACCAGAGCCAAGTGTTCTCGACATCGTCTGGAGCGGTCCGCATCACCCCCTTGAACCATGCCAGCACACTCATTGAGGCGAGCGGCAAATTCATCTATCTGGATCCCGCCAAACCTGTCGATTTCTCCGGGAAACCGAAAGCCGACCTCATCATAATCACCGATATTCACGGCGATCACATGGATCCCGACGCAATCAAGTCGATCAGCAAGAGCGGCACCGAAATTCTAGCCCCGCCGGCCGTAGTGCAGACCGTTACCACAGCCAAAGCCATTGCAAATGGAGAAACCAAGACTTGGCAGGACTGGACCATCGAAGCTATCCCCGCCTACAACCTTAAGCGCGGTCCGTCCCCCGGTAAGCTCTTTCATGACAAGGGACGTGGAAATGGCTATGTACTGACCTACGGCGGCAAACGCTTCTATTTTTCAGGTGACACTGAAGGCGTGCCGGAGATGCGGGCGCTAAAAAATATTGATGTGGCGTTTGTGTGCATGAACTTGCCCTATACCATGCCACCCGACGAGGCAGCAGAAGCGGTCAAAGCATTCCACCCCAGAATCGTCATCCCCTATCACTATCGCGGTTCGGATCTCACTGTTTTTCAGAAGGGGTTGGAAGGCTCCGGCATCGAAGTCCGGTTGCTCGACTGGTATGGCGGCCACTGAAGGAACTTCCTGCAGCACGCAAACGTTAGCGCCCGCGATCTTCCAGTCTCGGCAACTCATGCGGCACCTTAAACTTGGATCCACACATGACCGTGGATGACTTTCGGCGGATCGCCCTCAGCCTCGAAGGCGCCGAGGAGAGCTCACACATGGGTAGCCATGACTTTCGGGTCGGTGGAAGGATTTTCGCCACCCTCGCCGCACAAGATAAGGGCTATGGAAACCTGATGCTTACGCCGGAACAGCAGGCTGATTTCGTCGCGGAACTCCCTGACGTTTTTATCCCGATCGCCGGCGGATGGGGACGTATGGGAGCGACTCATATCGAACTGGCCGCAGCCAACGAGGACGTCCTGGCAGGCGCGTTGCGAACCGCCTGGAAGCTTCGAATCGATAAGAACGCCAAAACCGGAAAGAAGAAGACCGGAAGGAAAACACCAGCGACTCGGCGGCGCACGAGCGTCTCGAAAAATTGTCGTGGGAAACGCTGAACGAACTTTCTTCGCGCGCTATGCTGAATCGTGGAGCAAAAAAACAATCAAAAGGCTCAGCATGCATCGGCAGGGCTGTGCGCAGATTGCCGCCACATGCGCTTGATTAAGTCTGACCGCGGCTCGAGATTCTATTTTTGCAACCGGTCACTCTCAGACAAAACTTTCCCCAAGTATCCCAGACTGCCAGTGCTCGAATGTCGCGGATACGAAAGGCGGGAAAGCTGATCAACCTAAAGAATAAAATTGAGAACGATCATTCCGAAGTTGCCGCTATTCCGCTGGCTTCTCCGGCGGTTTGAGCCCGAGTTCCTTCATCACCATCTGCAGGTCCTTCCAGGCTTCTTTTTTCTGGCGGGGATCGCGCAGTAAGAATGCGGGATGGTATGTAACAGCCAGCTTCCTTCCACGGAAATCGAACCAACGTCCCCTGAGTTCAGACATCGGCGCATTCACCGCGAGCAGGGTCTTCGCCGCAACTGCACCCAGCGCAACCAGCACTTTCGGTCCGATCACTTCGATCTGCCGCATCAGAAACGGCGAGCAGGTATCGCATTCATCGCGCTCAGGCGTGCGATTGTTGGGCGGGCGGCACTTGATGATGTTCGCGATATAAACGTCCTCACGCAGCAGGCCCATTGCTTTGATCATGTTGTTCAGCAGCTGGCCGGCGCGTCCGACGAAGGGTTCGCCTTGCATGTCTTCGTCGGCGCCGGGAGCTTCGCCAATAAACATCAGGTCGGCTCGCGGATTTCCGACGCCAAATACAATCTGCTTTCGGCCTTGCTTGTGCAACCGGCAGCGCGTGCAATCGCCGATGTCTTCCCGAATGAGGCGGAGTGCAGCGGCGGGATCTGATTGTGTAGGGCGGACGCCCTCGTCTGCCATTTTCTTCTCTGCCATTTCGAACGATTTCGATTCTGTCGTAACCGCCATTCCAAAACGCTCCTCCCCGCTCGTGCCGGCAGTCACTACCGCGCCCGGCCGCCGATAAAAGTCGTAGATCCCCAAGTCGTTGTAGTAGCGGATGCGATCGGAAATGACCTTGCGAAATTGGGGATCAAGAGTGGGGGGCATTGCTGGAATTGTAAACGGAAGTCGAGAGCTCCAGAAAGAAAGACATGAACCACGAAGTTACACGAAGGAAACCATTGGGGAATTAGGAGCTAAGATCGAACCTCCAAGAGCTTCTTGCTTCGGTTCAGAGTAACGACAGCATCCAGCACTCGCTGCGCTACGTCCCATTTCGTAGTTTCGGGGACTGGAATGGTTTCCGAAGGCGTGAGAATTGTCACTGCATTTCGGTCGGAATCGAATCCAACACCTTCGCGCGAAACGTCATTCACTACGATTGCATCGAGCGATTTCGTCTTCAGCTTTTTGCGCGCGTTCTCGATAATGTTTTCGGTCTCAGCGGCGAACCCAATAACGAGCTGGGATTTCTTCTGATGTCCAATTTCAGCGAGGATGTCGGGAGCAGCCTGGAGCGAAAGTGTTGTCTCAGCACCCCGTTTAATTTTCTGTGGGGCGGGATTAGCAACGGTATAGTCCGCTACCGCGGCTGTTTTGATGACAATCGATGCTTCCGGCAAGAGCCGGAGCACCGCATCCAGCATATCTTTCGCGGATTCCACCCAAGTCACCTCGGCCGCTCCTGGCGGTTTGATCGCGGTCGGCCCGCTCACCAACAGCACTCTCGCTCCGCGCCGCAGCGCGGCTTCGGCAAGCGCGTATCCCATCCGCCCACTCGAGCGATTGCTCAGGTAACGGACGGGATCGATCTTCTCTCGCGTGGGACCGGCAGTGATCAGAACCGTTTCACCCGCGAGGTCCTGCGACGCGCCAAGCGCTTCCATCGTCGCCGCCACGATCGCTTCGTTTTCCGCCAATCGCCCCGGCCCCGTCATTCCGCACGCAAGATATCCGCTGCCCGGCTCAACAATTTTTACTCCGCGCTTGCGGAGAATTTCGAGATTCTGCTGCGTCGCCGAATGCTCCCACATGTTCACGTTCATCGCCGGAGCGAGGACGACTGGAGCTGTAGTCGCGAGATAAAGCGTCGTCAAAAAGTCATTCGCGATCCCTTGCGCGAATTTGGCGAGTACGTCGGCCGTAGCCGGAGCAACCAGCAGCGCATCGATCGATTGCGCTACTGCGATGTGCTCGATTGCGGACTCAATATTGGGGTCCGTCCCGGCATCGTGGGTAAACATGCCGGTTATGACTTTTTCTCCGGAGAGCGCAGCGAAGGTAAGCGGGCGAACAAACTCCTGCGCAGAGTCGGTCATGACGACCTGGACACGTACGCCGCGCTCCTGCAGCAGGCGAACAATCTCGGCTGCCTTGTAGGCCGCAATCCCGCCGCAAACGCCGAGGGCGATTTTCATGAAGCTTCTAGCTCCTAGCCACTAGCTTCTAGCAAAACCGGGTCAGGAAGGAAGATGTGGGAATCCGAAGCTAGTACGAACGTAACCGAAATATTAGATGTGCGGACGGACTCTCCGGCTTCGCCGCAAAGTTGCTCGGAACCGCGCTGATTGCCAGCAGGTAGTGGCTAGCAGCTAGGAGCTGCTTTCCTGCCCCATCGCCTTGTCGAGCATGTCGCCGGCAACTTCCACCGGTGAAGCAGGCACTTCAGGCACCACCCACTTCACTTTGCCTGCTTTGATCTCGTCCTGCGCAATGCGGCAGGGCTTGCGCGAAACTGTATCGATGACAGGTGGCGCTCCACCCTGGAGTTGCCGCGCCCGCCGCGCCGCCACCAGAATGTACCGATAGTTGCTGTCGAAACCGTCAATCAACTTCATGACACTCCCCCTGCGTTACTTCACACTGGCTGCAGTTTTGCCGAACGACTGCAGAATAGGCTGGAGTCGTTCGCGAACATTCTCGAGACGGTACTTCGTTGCTGTGGCGCTTAACGCCGCGTCGGTCTTGCCCTGGCGCCCGAGACGCTCCGAGAGCAGGATCGCCTCCAACGCCGAGACAGAATCAACCAGGCGGTCGTTCACCAAAATATAGTCGTATTTCCCATAATTCTCAATCTCGCGGCTGGCCTCTTCCAGCCTGCGCTGAATGACTTCTTCCGAATTTTGCCCGCGCTCGCGCAAACGCCGTTCGAGTTCCTCACGATTTGGAGGCAGAATGAAAATGCTGACTGCACCTGGAATTTTTCTTCTGATCTGCTCGGCGCCCTGCACATCAATGTCGAGCAAAAGATCGCTGCCGTCTTCTTCGGCCTTTTCCAGGAAGCTTCGCGCAGTGCCGTAGTAATCTTCGGAGAACACCTGCGCATATTCAAGGAATTCGCCTTTCTCAATCATGTCTTTGAATTGCTCGCGGCTGATGAAAAAGTACTCGCGGCCATTTTGCTCCTTGCCGCGGGGCTTGCGCGTGGTGTAGGAAATTGAAAACTCCAGGCTGGGCACGATCTCTCGAATTTTGCTTACCAGGGTTGACTTGCCCGAGCCCGAAGGCGCTGAAATGATGAAAACGTTGGACATTATTCGATGTTTTGTACCTGCTCGCGGGCCTTTTCGATATCGGCTTTCATTGCAAGCCCAGCCTCAGTAATTCGCACTGCGTCCCCTGCCAAACCGGATGTTTTCGAAAGCAGAGTGTTCGCTTCGCGATTCATTTCTTGTAGCAGGAAATCCAGCTTCTTTCCCGCTTCGCCTTCTGCATTGAGAACGCCAAGAAAATGCTCAACATGATTTTCCAGACGGACCAGCTCTTCCTGAATGTCGCTGCGATCAGCGAGCAACGCGGCTTCCTGAACGATGCGGTCCTGATCAACCGAGCCGGCAAGCCATTCCTGCATACGCGATTTTAGCCGCTCGGCATACGTCTGGAGCACGGTTTGGCGGTGCTTCCGTACTTCCGTGCATGCAGATTTGAGACTCGCCATGCGCTCGCGCAGTTCCCGCTCCATTCCACGGCCCTCTTCTTCGCGCATACGATTCAGCTGCACGAGAACGTGCTCAAGCGCAGAGAGAACAGCGGGAGTAAGTTTCTCCTCCTCTGGACTATCTGCCGTGTCGAGCGCACCAGGCAAGCGCAAAACTGCATTGAGATCAGGCTCTGCAGCGATTCCTGTCTCTGCCGCCGCAATGCGAAATGCCTGTACGTAGGCCAAAACCAATTGCCGGTTCAGGGCCAGGCTCGCGGCGCCTTCGTGTTCAAATGAAAGATTCACATCCACGTGGCCTCGTGCAAGCTTCTCCTTCAAGACACGCCGTAATTGCATCTCTAGCGCGTCAGTATTTGCGGGAAGCCGGAAGTGGAGGTCGAGAAAGCGATGGTTCACGGATTTCAGGGAAATGCTGAACGCAGGCCCACCGTTGACCTGTCCCTTGGTCTGCGCAAATCCCGTCATCGATCGAATGGGCATTAGAACCTGTCTCTCATTGGGCGGGCACGGCTACACGCGGCAACTCGATGTCGACAAACTGAAGATCATAAAGCCGCCGGTACGTGCCAAGTTTCTGCATCAGTTCCTCATGCGTGCCAGCGTCCGTAATTCTTCCACTTTCGAGAACAACAATCCGATCGGCACGCCGAACGGTTGAAAGCCGGTGTGCAATCACAACTACAGTGCGGCCGGCCATCAAGTTCTGCAATGCCGACTGGACAAGGACTTCAGACTCGCTATCCAGCGCTGAGGTGGCTTCATCGAGAATAAGGATCGGCGCATTTTTCAAAAGAGCTCTCGCAATCGCAATGCGTTGACGCTCGCCGCCCGAGAGCCGAACGCCTTTTTCGCCAATGACAGTTTCATAGCCGGCGGGCAGCTTGCAGATAAAATCATGCGCCAACGCCGCCCGAGCGGCTGATTCCACGTCCTTCTGCGAGACCCCCGGCTGTCCGTACGCAATATTGTTACGCAAAGTGTCGTTGAAGAGCACCGTCTCCTGGGTCACGACCCCGATTTGCGAGCGCAGCGAAGCGAGGGTAACGTCGCGTACATCATGACCGTCAATCGCGATCCTGCCCGAGGTCACGTCAAAGAAGCGCGGAATGAGAGACACCAGCGTGCTCTTGCCAGCTCCGCTCGAACCGACTAATGCCAAAATCTCTCCGGCTTTGACTTCTAGATTGATATTGCGCAAAACCTCGCGCTCGCATTCTTCCGACTCATAGAAAAAAGAGACGTCCTTGAAGCTGATTTCACGCGAGAACGCGGGCAGGGCCGTGGCGCCGGTCTTCTCTTGTACTTCGTCCTGCACATCCATGAACTTGAAAATCTCCGACGAAGCGCCCAGCGCCTGCTGGAAGCTGTTGTGAAAAAGGGCGAATTTGCGGACTGGATCGTAGAGCTTGAAAACAGCAATGATGAACGCGACGAAAATTCCCGGAGTCATCAGGCGATGCACAATCTGTTCCCTTCCGAGCAACAGCAGCAAGGAAATGGCAATCGCGCCGAAAATATCCATCAAAGGAGAACTGATGGCAGCAGCCGCCACCGAGCGCAGGTTCGCGCGAAACAAACGATGTGCGGCCTGGCGGAACCGAGCGAACTCCCAGTTCTCCATGCCGAATGCCTTCACGATGCGATTGCCGGTGATGGTTTCGTGAAGGATGTTCTGGATCTCCGCCAGCTTGTCTTGCCCCTTTCGCGTAGTGTGGCGGACACGCCGCCCAATCTTGCTCGCGGAAAATATGATGAATGGAACAAACAAGAGCAGAAGCCACGACAGCCTCTTGCCCAGCACGATCACCACACCGGCGGTGAAGAGAAACGTAAAGAACTGCTGCAAAAATTCCGCCAGGATGCTCGACATCGCAAACTGCACACGCTCGATGTCGCTCACAATCGTCGAAATCAGCGTTCCCGTCGTGTGTTTCTGAAAAAATGCCGCAGAGCGGCGGAGAATCGCGTCATAGAGAGAATTGCGCAGATCGGTGATCAGCCCGTATCCCGCATAGTTCACCAGATAAGTGCCTGCGTAGTCGAAAAGTCCCTTTAGGATCGTGGACGCGACGAAGGCGAAAGCCACAATCGTCCAGGCGTTGTGGAAACGAGAGGGCACAAAATGCTGAAGGTAGATCGTGTGGTTCGTGTGCGGTATCGTGAATAGGAGAATATTGTCCGAACCGGAAGCCGGATTCAGGACCCTATCCAGCACCGGACCGACGAGTAGAACACGAAACGCATCGAGAAAGCCGACGCCTGCGAGCAAGAGTACCGAGGGAATGAACTGCCAGGAATATGGCAATAAATACCGCAGCAGCCGGGTCACTTGGCGCATTCGCCGCCCCGCAGTTGCCTCGTAATGGTAGGAATCGTTTGCAAAACCCTATTCTACTTGAGCTTTCCACTCGATCGGCGGCGGGATAGTAGGTACACCCTGTATCGCCAACGCACTATTCCGGGCTGTCGCGATGCGCCACCTTCACTCGGTAGCCAGACTGTTTCAAACGTTTGGCCACGTCTTCCGCGATCATTACCGATCGATGCTGCCCACCAGTACATCCGAAGGCAATCGTCAGATAACTCTTGCCCTCGCGAATGTAATGAGGCAAAAGATAAACCAGCAGCTCGGAAATCCGCTGGATAAATTCCCTCGTCTGCGGGAATGATCGAATGTACTTGGCAACTTTGGGATGTCGTCCCGTCAGAGGACGAAATTCGGGCACAAAATGTGGATTGGGCAGAAACCGCACATCGAAGACTAAATCAGCATCTTCTGGGACACCCTGCTTAAACCCAAAGCTGACGCAGGAGACCAGTATCTTCCTGCCGTTCTGCTTCTTTTCGAACAGCTCAGTAATGTGCGCGCGCAGTTCATGAACGTTGAACTTTGATGTGTCAATCACCAGGTCGGCCATCGCCCGAATGTGGCGCAGGTGGCGTCGCTCCGCAGCAAGCGAAGACTTCACGGGAGCATCCGTGCCTAGCGGGTGTGGACGACGGGTCTCACTGTAACGGCGGAGAAGCACAGCATCAGACGCTTCAAGGAAAATCATTTTGGTCGCGATCATCCGCCTGACCGATTTCACAATTGCCGGCAGTCCCTCCAACTGGCGGCCCTCTCGCACGTCGACGACCAGTGCCGTTCTCGGGGTATCAGACGATTCGCCCACCAGCTCCGCGAAATGAGGAATCAATCTGACAGGCAGGTTGTCCACGCAGTAGTAGCCGAGGTCTTCGAAGGCCTTCAGGACAGAAGCCTTTCCTGAACCACTCATTCCGGTGATGATGACGAGTTCGCTCGATCGGGCGTTTCGTGAAACACGCTTCGGGAGCCGCTTTTCCGCGTGTCGGCTGATTTTTTTGGCGATCCGGCGCAGGACCATGCTGATCGGATGTTAGCAGCCACGCGCCTTTGCAGCCAGTCGCATCGGATGTCCTCAAGAGGGCCTGGTTACTTTCGGACTCATTATCGACTAGGTACGCGCGTCCAAATTATTCTCGCTTCCCCTTAACGGGGATCGCTCGTCTCTGATACAGGTGGATTGGCGTGTTTCGTCAGCAGCTACGTTTTTGGCGTTGGTGGCTGAAATCGGTGCATTAAGAACAACAAAACGGAACAACACGGCCGCGTGTGTTCGTATATTGAAGAGCGCCGAAAAGAGAGCGAAAGACAACAGAGATGCCCAAACAGGGAAGTGGAACGATCCTTCTGGTTGAAGATGAGCCGCTGTTGCGCGAATTAGGAGAAACCATTCTCAGGCAGGCCGGCTACACCGTGATTACAGTCGCCGACAGCAAGGGACTGCAGGCAATGGTTCGTGAATATCCCGGCAACGTCGACCTGTTGCTCTCGGACGTTGTTATGCCCGATGCTAGCGGGCCCGCACTTGTACGCATCGCCAAAGAAAGATGGCCGGAAGCTCGTGTGCTGTACATGTCCGGCTACAGCGACTCTGAGTTGAAAGATCTCGAAAAAGATGCAGACTTCCTGCAGAAGCCATTCACGCCGTCTGAACTTACGTCAAAAATCGCGGAAATTCTGAGAAAGTGAGCCAAGTCGCCGGGACGCGTTGAAAATTCCCGGGCTTTGGTCAATGATTCAATAGTTGAATGATTCAATGACTCAAGGTCTGGGTACCTACGCCGTGCATGTGGAGCGATCGCGTGGAAGGCGATATCCAGAGCCGGAGCACCCCTATCGCAATGATTTCCAGCGCGACCGTGATCGTATCATTCACTCGCGCGCCTTTCGCCGGCTTGAGGCCAAGACCCAGGTTTTCACGCGTCGCTATTCCGATCACTTTCGCAACCGCCTGACACACACCATCGAAGTTGCGCAGATTTCACGCACTATTGCCGCGCAATTGGGACTGAATGTGGATCTGGTCGAGACGCTGGCGCTTGCGCATGATATTGGGCATCCGCCGTTCGGCCATGCAGGAGAGAGGACTCTCGATTCCCTGATGCGGCAGCATGGGCTTTTCTTTGATCACAACTTGCATGCTTTGCGTATCGTCGAAGACTTCGAGCTGCGATACGCAGCCTTTCGAGGTCTGAATCTGACCTTCGAAGTCCGCGAAGGAATCATTAAACATTCGCGCGATTATGACCCGAACGAATTCTCGGAGCTGAGTGAATACGCACTCGATCAGCGCCCGCCGCTCGAAGCGCAGTTAATCGATCTAACGGACGAGCTGGCTTACAATACCGCCGATCTGGACGACGGCTACGAAGCCCGGCTGCTTACGCTCGATCAGATTAAAGAACACCTGCCCCACTTCGCCCGCCTCTTCGAGCAAGTTAAGAAGCTGTACCCGGGTGCGCCTGAGAAACTGCAATTCAACGAAGTCCTGCGGCGGATTCTGGACCGCTGGGTCGGCGATCTGATTCACAACACGAAGCAAGAGATTAAGAAGCTGGAGGCCCAGAAATCGGGTTCTTCCGGACGCTCACTGCCGGGTGGAACGGGCGCAGATGCACACCGCAACGCAATCAGTTTGGAAGATATCCGCGCGTTACCCGAACGCATCGTGGGCCTCAGTCCAGAAGTGGAAACCGAGCGCAAGCTGACAAAAGAATTTCTTTATGAGCATCTGTACTACACGGCGGGGCTCCAGCCGGAAAAGGAAGACGCTGAAAGAATCGTCACCGAATTGTTCCACCTTTGGACTTCCCGCCCAGATAAGCTACCGACGAGCTATCAGCAGAAAGCTGAATCAGAGCCGCTGCCGCGAGTGGTTTGTGACTATATCGCAGGCATGACTGACACTTACATATATCAGCAATTTGAAAGACATTCCCCAGGACTCGACCGAGCTTCACACGCTCAGTGATGTTCGCTTAATCCCATTTCTATTACTTCAGCAAGGTGCAGAGCCTTCCGCCCCGTGCACTGCTCAATTTGTTCCCGGCAACTGAACCCGTTGGCTATGATGAGCGAATTTGCAGGAGCATTACGGACCGCAGGCAGGAGCTCGAGTTCGCCAATCGCAACCGAGGTTTCGTATTTGCCCTTCTCAAAACCGAAGGCGCCCGCCATCCCGCAGCAACCAGGAGCCGGCATTTCGTAGCTGACGCCCAATCGCCTTAACACAGCTTCTTCGCTATTCATCTTCATGATCGATTTCTGATGACAGTGCCCGTGCAGAAGCGCACTTTGGTCTAATTTGGGCCAACCGAAAGTGTTCGCATTTCTTTCCAGAAACTCACTAAACAGCATCACCTGGTTGGCGAGCTTGTGCGCACGCGCATCATCTGGAAAAAGGTTCAGCATCTCGTCGCGAAAAACCGAGGCGCAACTCGGCTCAAGTACAACGATGGGAACACCCTCTTCAATCTCTTTGTCCAGGGCCGTTATCGTGCGAAGCAAATAAGCCTTTGCGAGCTCGAGCATCCCGAAGTCATAGAGTGGCCGCCCGCAACAGATGTTCTGTGCGGGCAACCGCACCTGAAATCCCGCCGCTTCGAGAACGTTCACCGCTGCGATTGCAGTTCCGGGATGGAAATAGTTGTTAAAGGTGTCAGGCCAAAGAAGAACAGGAGCGCTCGAGGGACTGTCCACCTTAGCTCTTCGGGAAGGAAACCAGCCCCGGAAGGTCTGCTTCGCGAAACGCGGCAACTTTCGATGCGGCGAGACTCCCGCAGCTGACTTCGCAATGTCGCGCAGTATAGGCGCTTGGGTCACAAAGTTCACTACCCCGGGGGCAAACGAAGCAAGCCTCGACCAGAGATCGATCCGCGCGAACGCATGGTGCCCAAACGGCCGAAGCTTCCTTTCGTAGTAGTGCGAAAAAAATTCTGCCTTGTAGGTCGCAACATCTACCCCGACAGGACAATCGCTCTTGCAACCCTTACACGATAAGCAAAGATCAAGCGACGACTTCACATGCGGATCGCGCCATCCGTCACGAATTGCATCGCCACGCATCATCTCCCAAAGCAAGTGTGCTCTGCCCCGAGTTGAATGTTCCTCCTCCCGAGTAACGCGAAAGCTTGGGCACATCACTCCGCCGTCATACTGTCTACATGCGCCGACGCCAACGCAGCGAAGTGTTGCCCGAGCCAGGCTGCCCTCGTCGTCGGGAAATTTGAAGTGCGTTTCGGGGCGCCACGGCTGGTAATCCGGTCCGAGTCGCAGGTTTTCGTCCAGCTTGTTTGGGCGAACGAGCTTTCCCGGATTCATCTTCCAGTCTGGATCCCAAAGCGATTTGAATTTGGTAAATGCCTCGACCAGCTCGGGACCGAACATCTTTGGATAGAGTTCCGCGCGCGCCTGCCCATCGCCATGTTCGCCGGAAAGCGTTCCACCGAACGAGATCACCAGATCCGCGGCTTCTTCCATGAAGTCGCGGAATTTCTTGATCCCTTCGGCCGAATGCAAACCGAAATCCATGCGATTGTGCACACAGCCATCGCCGAAATGGCCGTACATCACGCAACGATACTGATACGAATCGGTGAGCTTTTTGAGCGCGCGTAAATAATCGCCCAATTTTTCCGGAGCGACGGCTGAGTCCTCCCACCCTTCCCACGTCTGCGGTTCGCCGGGGACGTTGGAAACCGTGCCAAGAGCCGACTCGCGCACCTGCCAGACTTTGCGCGCAACTTGTGGATCAGAAAGCAGGCGGAAGTTTCGCGAACGAGAATCCTGTCTCAAGGCGCGCATCGCTGCTTCAGCCTGCGCCTCGGCTTCCAGAACAGTTGCGGCCCCGAACTCCGCCAGCAACCATCCACCGCCGGGCGGGAGCAAAGCCAAGCCCTCAGGATGGACACGTCTCTTGCGCGTGTAGTCGATCAGGATATCGTCCATGCCCTCCAGGCCAATCGGGCGGTGCGCCAGAACTTCAGGAACCAGATCAGCGCACTCGAATACATCGCGGCAAGCAATCACCAGCAGAACACGTTTCGGCGGGCTTTCCACCAACCGGCACGTGGCTTCGAGAACCGTGACACAAGTTCCTTCGGAACCGACAAGCGCGCGCCCGACATGGAACCCGTTCTCGGGTAATAGATAATTCAGGTTGTAACCGGAAACGCGGCGCGGGATGTTCGGGAACTTCTGCCGGACCAGATCGCCGCACTGATCGCGAAGCATCTTGAGCCCCGCGTAGATTTCTCCTCGACGGCCGCCTTGCTGAAGAATTGTTTCCATCTCGGAATCACAAGTCTGGCCCACGCGCATGCGAACTCCGTCGTACGTGAGGATCTCCAGTTCCTCGATGTTTTCGTCGGTCTTGCCCGCCATCACCGAATGCACGCCACAGGAGTTATTCCCGATCATCCCTCCGATAGTGCAGCGGCTGTGTGATGCCGGATCCGGACCAAATGTGAGATTGTGCTTTTCGGCGGCGTTACGCAGATGGTCGAGTATCACTCCTGGCTGAACCCGCGCGATCCGCCGCTCGGGATCGAGCTCGATGATGTTCGCCATGTACTTGGAGAAATCAATCACGACTGCAACGTTGCAGCATTGGCCGGCAAGGGACGTGCCCCCGCCACGACAAAGAATCGGAGCCTCGTGCTCGCGACAAATTGAAACCGTTGCAATGACATCATCCACGTCACGCGGAATTACAACTCCGATCGGGACCTGCCGGTAGTTCGAAGCGTCGGTTGCATACAGCGCGCGGCTACCGTTGTCAAAGCGGACTTCACCACGAAGATGCTGGCGGAGAGCTGCTTCCAGAGACTTCGATTGTTCGTGGGTGTTTGGCGGCTCAGGCATGAAGCGCGATGGTTAGCAAAAAGCATAAACCACAAAGGACACGAAGTTTCACGAAGGGTAGAGCAAATTATGCGCCTGCTTGATAAACCGGAGCTTGCCCTGAGCAAAGCGAAGGGTGTCCTTCGTGGTTGTCTGCCTATCCCGCGTGGCGCGATGCGTAGTCGGTGAGGCTGAGGACTAGCAAAAGTAGCAGCCAGAACACGGCGCCCACGAGCAGGGGCTTAACCATCTTTTCGCTGGTGTACTTCACATGCATGAAGATGAGGGCAACTATGGAAGCCTTGAACGTGGCGATGGTAAGCGCCACAACCGTGTTGAACTTGCCAAGATCAACCGTCGCGACCCAGGCTGTGAGCACGGTGCAAATGATGAGAATCAGCCAGATCAGCCAGTAAAGCTTCGCGGAAACAATGTGTTCTGAATGGTCAGCCATGAGCGCTCTTAACCTAGGGGCCTGCGATCGATCAGGTACAGCAATGGGAAAAGGTAAATCCAGACGATGTCAACAAAGTGCCAATATAACCCGGCAATTTCTAACGGCGTATGGTACTCAGGCGTGAACCTGTCCTTATGCGCCATCCAGGTAATCACAGTAAAAATACCCACACCCACGATCATGTGAATGGCGTGCATTCCGGTCAGCGCGAAGTAGAGCGAATAGAAAATTTTTGTGTGCTGCTGGATATCGGCTTCTCTTTCGCGCAGCTTGACCGGATCGTTCTTGACCTGATCGATTCCCAGCAGCTGCTCATTGCCTTTTATCAGGTCGCCTTTGCCCCCGATCACGTTGTAATCGAAGGTCGGAATATGGTGCTCTTCGTACTTGGTTCCCCATTCGTATGTCTTAATTCCGAGGAACGACAAACCAAAGAGAAGCGTCAGAAGCAACATCTTCACCTGCAGCTTGCGATTGCCAAGCTGCGCGGCGCGGACGGACATCGCCACCGTCAAGCTGCTGCAGATCAACACGACCGTGTTGAAGGTACCTACTTTCAGGTCGAGCGTACGGCTGGCGGCCGCAAATTCGGGGAAATACCAGCGGCGGTAAATCAGGTATCCGCAGAACATGCCGCCGAAGAACATGATTTCCGTGCCCAGAAACCACCACATGCCGAGCGACGCAGCGTTGCGTTGCTGCTCGACATCTGCAAAGTGATGACGCAGTTCGGGCCGCGACTCGTGTTCGACGGCGAGGGGCGTCTCGCTCACGCCAGCTCTATCGCTCAAGTGTCACCTCATCCGGCAAAGGCATCTTGTCATATTCGTAAGCTTCCCAGGTCACGACTGGCGTCTCGTCGAAATTGAATGTAGGGGGTGGCGAGGATGTGCGCCACTCAAGGCCTGTCGCCTGCCACGGATTGTCGGGCGCCGGCTTGCCATAGCGTAGCGACCACAGGAGGTAGAGCAGGGGCAAGAGATATCCAACCGCCAGAATGCTCGCACCCGCAGTCGAAAGCACGTTATACACCTGATA